>Ga0335073_10000105_pt1 | contig 94063 bp, 84 predicted proteins | sample Lox_Sample_22_FD_207093 | JGI IMG/M metagenome (GOLD analysis project Ga0335073, IMG submission 207093) | Soil microbial communities from Loxahatchee National Wildlife Refuge, Florida, United States - Lox_Sample_2.2 | ecosystem: Environmental > Terrestrial > Soil > Wetlands | place: USA...
CCGCGGCTGCTGGCACGTAGTTAGCCGGTGCTTCTTGTGGAGGTACCGTCACTCCGTCCGGCTATTCACCGGCTGAGCTTCGTCCCTCCTGAAAGGGGTTTACAACCCGAAAGCCTTCTTCCCCCACGCGGCGTTGCTGCGTCACGCTTTCGCGCATTGCGCAAGATTCCCTACTGCTGCCTCCCGTAGGAGTCTGGGCCGTGTCTCAGTCCCAGTGTGGCTGATCGTCCTCTCAGACCAGCTACCCATCGTCGCCTTGGTAGGCCGTTACCCCACCAACAAGCTAATGGGCCGCGGGCCCATCCCGATGCGGAGGCCGAAGCTTCCTTTCCCCTTGCGGGCACATCCGGTATTAGCCCGAGTTTCCTCGGGTTGTCCCGGTCATCGGGGCAGGTAACCCACGTGTTACTCACCCGTTCGCGGCTCTGCCCCAGGGCAAGCCCTGGTTCGTCGCTCCACTTGCATGTGTTAGGCACGCCGCCAGCGTTCGTCCTGAGCCAGGATCAAACTCTCCGTGAAGATGGGCCTCAACCGAGGCCCGTCGATCGCGAGCTCGCAAGCTCTCGATCTCACTGAGAGTGTCATGGCATCTGCCGGAGCCCATACACAGAGGCTCCGACCCATGACGGGGTACTGCTTCCTACTGACTCTTTGTCCGCCCCGGCGCAGTCGCGCTGCCGACCCGAGCCCGCCGGCGATGCCGGTGTGGGCCTGCGTCGGTGCGCCGCCCCGTGGCGGTCGAACCTGGACGCACACCACGATCGAGGGTCGATCGTAGGTGCGCATGCTGTTGAGTTTTCAAAGACCGCCGAGTTGCTCCGAAAGGCAACCTTCGCGAGGAGACCCGTCCGGCCCAGCCGCCCGCAGGCGCCTTGAGGGCCGACCGAGCAGTATAGCGCCAACGCATTCGCGAGCACAACTCGCGCCGCCTGCTGGTCGCATCCTGGCCGCCGCATCGCCGACTTTGCGAGGTCGGCTTGCCGGCAGTGTACCCGGCTGGACGGACGGGTCGGGCCGGCCTCCGGCTCGCCGGACAGACCGACCGCCCGTACGAGGTCCGAGGTTCGCGGGATCGACCGGCTCGCCGGTGCGAGGTTCGCTCGAAAAACGGCCGCCCGCGGGTGCGTGCGTGGGCGCCCGCGCCTGGGCGATCGCCTGCACCGGAGCGCCCCGCATGGGCGGTTTCGTGCAGCGGTTGGGCTTTGGTCTAGTGCTTCGTTGAATCTGCGCGATGTCCCCCGCTGCAAGACCTACCCGCACCCAGCTCTGGCTCGAGGGCCTCGGCGACTGGAGCTGGCCCGGGCGCGACTCCGGACGGCGCGGCGAGGGCGGCGGGCTCGCCGATCTGCTGCCTCCGGTGTGGGTGCCGACCCTCCCGCCCCGGCTCGAGCCCGCGATGGCAGGGCAAGCCGCCGGCGCCGTCGCGGGCACCTGGCCGGCGCAGCGCGCGCGCGCGTGGCGGCCCGGGCTGGACTGGCTTCCCGGCGCCGGCGGCCTCGTGGCCGCGCTGGTCGCGGCGTTCTTCGTTGCCGCCCTCGGCGGCGCCGCAGCGGTCGAACGGCTCAGCGGACTCGATCTGATCGAGGGCCCACGCGCGCTTGCGCCCGCGAGCGCCGCTCTCGACGTTCCGGCGGGCGCGCCGGCGCCTCGCCCCGACACGGCGATCCCGCCCCCCGACCAGCTGCCGCCGCTGCCGCATCTGCGGCTCCTCGGCCGCGACAGCGCCGGCAGTGCGATCGAGTGGACCAGCTTCCCGTCCTGGTCGCTGCCGGGCAAGGGCTCCTTCTACGTGTACCTGCCGCCGGGCTACGACGCGGCGACGCGTCGCTATCCGGTGCTCTACATGCTTCACGGCCGCAACGGGCACGCCAAGTCGTTCCTCGGGATGGGCCTGCAGCAGGACCTCGACCGCCTGATCGCCGCGCACGCGATCCCGCCGATGATCGTGGTCCTGGTCCAGGATCGCCCCGGCCTGAGCAGCTGGCACAACGTCGGCCGCCGCCACAGCGAGACCTACGTGGTCGAAGTCCAGGAACTGGTCGATTGGATGCTCAGGACGATCCCGACCCGCGCGGGACGCGCGATCGCCGGCAGCTCGATGGGCGGCTTCGGCGCGATGAACGTCGCCCTCAACAACCCGCTGCGCTTCGCCGTGGTCGAGAGCTGGTTGGGCTACTTCAACAACCTCGAAGGCCTTCGCGAACAGGACGCCCCCGTGATCTCACGTCTCGGCCTGCACGCGTTTCTGTACGGCGGCGCCGAAGATCCGGTCGCGATCCCGGCCGAGGACCCCGAATTCGCCGGCAAGCTCGACGCCGACGGGGCCCAGGCGCAGAGCGCGATCTACCCCGGCGGGCACAGCCTGCAGAAAGTCGAGGAACACCTGATCACCGGCCTGCTGTTCGCCGGACGCTCGCTCGAGGACGCGCAGGCCCGCGCCGCGAAGGAAGCCCGCGCGACTCATTGAGCAGAGCGCAAACCCACGCGCGCGCGCCCGCGCGCGTGGGCCGACGTTTTAGGTGATCGGGCTGGCTGACGTCCGCGAGCCGATCGGCCCGGCTCGCCGGCGCTCACGCGCGATCGCCCTCGGCCCGCAGCCGCACGAAGCGGCGCTTGCCGACACGCAGGACCTGCCCGTCCGCGCGGCCTGCGGGTACGTCGTGCTCCCCCGTCTTCAGCGGCTCGTCGCCGAGCGACACGCCGCCCTGATCGATCAGGCGCCTGGCCTCCGAGCGTGAGATCGCGAATGCCTGCGCGATCACCCCGGGGATGTGCACCTGTCCGTCGCCGTCGCTGCTGAAGCCCGCCTCCGGCACCTGCTCAGGGGCCCGGTGCTCGCGATGCACGCGGTCGAACTGCGCCTCGGCCTCGGCGGCCTGCTCCGGCGAATGCAGCCAGCCGACCAGCTCGCGCGCCAACAGGCGCTTGGCGTCGCGCGCATCGAGCTCGGCGGGCGGCTCGCTCCGCAGCAGCAGGCGGTAGTACTCGCCCATCGCCCCGTCGGGGATGCTCATCGTCTTGCCGTACATCTCGGCCGGCGGGTCGGTGATGCCGATCTGGTTGCCGAGCGACTTCGACATCTTGCGCCGCCCGTCGGTGCCAACCAGGATCGGCATCGTGATGATCGCCTGCTCGGGCTGGCCGTAGGCGCGCTGGATGTCGCGCCCGAGCAGCAGGTTGAACTTCTGGTCGGTGCCGCCGAGCTCGATGTCCGAGCGCACCGCGACCGAGTCATAGCCCTGGAGCAGCGGATACAGCAGCTCGAGCACGGACACGGGCTGCTCCGCGCGCATGCGCTGAGAGAAGTCCTCGCGTTCGAGCAACTGCGCCACGGTCGTCGTGCGCGTCAGCGCCAGCATCTCGGACATGCCCATTTCGAGCCATTCGCTGTTGCGGCGCACCTCCAGGCGCTCGAGGTCGTCGTCGAGGATCCGTGCCGCCTGGTCCTGAAAGGTCTTCGCGTTCTCGTCGATCTCCTGCTCGGACAGGATCGGGCGCAGCGTCGAGCGCCCCGACGGATCCCCCACGCGCGCGGTGAAGTCGCCGACGATCAGCACCACTCGGTGGCCGGCGTCCTGGAACTCGCGCAGCTTGCCGAGCACGACCGCGTGCCCGAGGTGGATGTCCGGCGCGGTCGGATCGATGCCGAGCTTGACGCGCAAGGGCCGCGCTTCGGCGCCCGCCGCTGCGAGCCGCTCTGCCAGCGCGCCTGCGGGCAGGCTGTCGACCGCGTTGCGCGCCAAGCGGGCCGCCTCGTCAGTCGCCGGCTTGGCAGCCGCGTCGCTCGCGTTTGGCATCGGGGGGCGAATGGTAGACTGTCGCGCTCGCCTGCCCCCTCGTGCCGCCCCGCACGAGGATCGCGTTGCCATGCCTGAGTCTGGCGGCGCTCGGGGGCGTGCACCTCCGGTCTTGCCGATGAGCGTCGAAGCTCTTGCCGACATACCCGCAGCCCCGCCGCCGCGGCCTCCGGCACCGCCTGCGCCGCCCGCTGCGGTGCCGCCGACCGGCAGGACACGGCTCAAGCGGCTGCGCTTCCTGGCGATCCTGGCGGCCGTGCTGGTGCTCGGCGCGATCTCGTTCGCGTTCGGCGTGTTCGTGTCGATCGCCTCGGATCTGCCGTCGCTGACGCGCTTCTCGCGCCTGAAGAACGCCCAGAGCTCGGTGCTGCTCGACGACTTCGGCCGCCCGATCGGCGTGCTCAGCGAACAGAACCGCGTGATCGTCACCCCGGCCCAGATCCCGCCGGTCGTCAAGGACGCCGTGATCTCGATCGAGGACAAGCGCTTCTGGACCAACAGCGGCGTGGACGTGCGCGGCATCGCGCGGGCGTTCGAGCAGGACATACTGCACAGCGGCGCCGTCCAGGGCGCTTCGACGATCGAGGAGCAGTTCATCAAGAACGCCCTCCAGGCCCAGTCTCACCGCACCGTCTTCGAGAAGATGCGCGAGGCGGCGCTCGCCTATGAGCTGTCGCACAAGTGGTCCAAGCAGAAGATCCTGGCGGCGTACCTGAACACGATCTACTTCGGCAACGGCGCCTACGGGATCGAGGCGGCCGCGCAAACCTACTTCGGGCACGAACCGGCGCTCGAGGGTTGTGGCACGCCCGGCCAGCGGCTGTGCGTCGAACAGCTCAAGCCCTGGCAGGCCGCGCTGCTGGCGGGCATCATCCAGGCTCCGAGCGCGTATGACCCGGCGACCTCGCCGGCCTACGCCCTGCAGCGGCGCAACACGGTGCTCGGCCAGATGCTCGGCCAGGGCTACATCAGCCGGGCGGCGTACCGCGAAAGCGTCGCGAAGCCGCTGCCGACCGCGGCCGAAATCCAGGCGCCGGAGGAGCCGATGGTCGAAGGCACCGACACCGGCTACTTCACCAGCTGGGTGGACCAGCAGGTGATCGAACGCTACGGCGCGCGCGCCTTCTACGGCGGCCTGCGCGTCAAGACCACGCTCGACCTGCAGCTGCAGCGCGCGGCCGAACAGGCCGTCGAAGGCTATCTCGCCTACTCCGGGGACCCGAGCGGGGCGCTCGTGGCGATCGAAAACTCGACCGGCGACGTGCGCGCGCTGGTCGGCGGGCGCAACTACGACGAAACCCCGTTCGACCTGGCGACCCAGGGCGAGCGCCAGCCGGGGTCGTCGTTCAAGGCGTTCGATCTCGCGGCCGCGCTCGAGGACGGCATCTCGCCCTACTCGGAGTGGACCTCGGCGCCGAAGGAGTTCACGGTGCCCGGCCCCGACGGCGTCGAAAAGTTCTCCGTGCACAACGACCAGAACGCATACGCCGGCGTGCGCACGCTGCTCGAAGCCACCGCCTACTCGGATAACTCGGTGTTCGCGGAAGTCGGCCTGCACGTCGGCACGGCGCGGATCGCGCAGCTCGCTCACAAGATGGGGATCCGCACGCCGATCTCGACCAACCCGGCGATGACGATCGGCGGCCTGAAGGTCGGCGTCTCGCCGCTGGACATGGCGCACGCGTACGAGACGCTCGCGGCCGGCGGCAACCGGGTGGGCAGCTCGATGGTCTCAGACGACGGCCCCAACGGCATCCAGGAAGTCGCGGCGCCGTCCGGTCAGGTGCTGCCCGATGGGCACATGCACGACGTCAACCAGGTGCAGCTCACGCGCGTGATGCCGGCCTGGGTGGCCTCGACCGAGACCTCGATGCTCGAAAGCGTGCTCGAGTACGGCACCGCCAAAGCCGCCGCGATCGGCCAGTTCGCCGCGGGCAAGACCGGCACCACCTCGAACTTCAGCGACGCCTGGTTCGTCGGCTGGGACAGCAAGTACACGGTCGCGGTGTGGGTCGGCTATCCCAACAGCCTCGTGTCGATGGCCACCGACTTCAACGGCGGTCCGGTCGAAGGCGGCACCTACCCGGCGCTGATCTGGCACGACTTCATGCTCTCGGCGCTGCAGATCGACAAGACGCGCGAAGAAGAAGCCGCCAGCCAGGCGGCCGCGGGCGGCCATCACAAGCAGGGCGCCGGCCTCGAAGAAGGCGCCGTCTCGACCGGCGCTACGGCGGGATCGGGCTCCTCGACCGCGGCCGGCGCGGCTTCACCGGCTCACGAAGAACACGCACCCCAGCACGGCTCCGCGTCGCCGCCTCCGGGCGCGGCGCAGCACAGCGCAACACCGGCTGCCCCGACAGCCCCCGCCTCATCGGCGCCCACCGCTCCCAGCTCGACGCCCAGTCCCGGCTCGACCCCGGAAAGCGCTGCGCCGCCGGCGGGCGCCTCCACGCCCGCGCCGTCCAGCACGCCGGCGCCGAGCGCCGCCGGCTCGACGCCGGAAGCGACGGGCGGGGTCAGCCCGGGCGGGTAAACACCCGTGGCCGCGACACGTTCGGGTTGCCCGCCAGCGCGAACCGCCACGGCAGCTCTGGCGCCTTCGTGATCCCGACGCGCCGCCCGACGACGATCTCCGGGTCGCGCCAGGCGCGCGGGCGCGGGCCGATCGTGATCGGGCCGCGGCTCAGGTCGCCGCCGTTGTCGGGCAGCTCGACGCCGAGCGCCTGCGTGAGCTTGCCGGGGCCCGAGCAGAGCTCGCGCGCGGGCGCGCCTGGCGCGAGGCCGCGGCGGGCGCGCATCAGCTCCAGACCGCGCACCGGCTCGAGCGCCCTGATCAGCACGGCGGCCCCCACCCCCGCGGGCTCGCAGACGGCGTTGAGCATCGCGTGGATGCCGTAGGAGCGGTACACGTACGCGCGGCCGGGCGGGCCGAACAGGATCTCGGTGCGAGCGGTGAGCCCAACAAAGGCGTGGCAGGCGGGCTCGCTGTCGTGGTAGGCCTCGGTCTCGACGATCACGCCGCTGGTGCCGGCGTGCGCGACGACGCACCCGATCAGCGCACGCGCGACCTCGAGCACGGGCCGGTCGTAGAAGCTCGCCGGCAGCCCACGTGTGTGTGCGCGCGCGCGTGGGCTCACGCGCGCCGGCACAACGCCCGCAGCATCACTTCTCCCGGCTCGTCTCATGGCCATGGCGCCCAGCACCTCACCGCTCACCGGGTCGCATTATCGCCGCGAGAACCCCCATCACCCCTTTCGCCTGGGATCACAGCCGCCTCACTCAGCACCTCACCCCTCCCCACCCGAGCCCTCCAGCGCAGCCCGCGCGAGCTCGAGCTGCTCGCGCACGCGCGCGCCTGCGGTGCCGCCCTGCGAGATCTTCGACTCGAGCCACGAGTCCCGCGCGAGCACGGCGCGGTACTCCTGCTCGTGGGCGGCGAGCAGCTCGCTGTGGGCGGCCAGGTCGGCGACGGTGAGCTGCGACAGCGCACGGCCGCGCTCGAGCGCGTCGCGGACGAGCCCGGCGACGACGCCGTGGGCCTCGCGGAACGGAAGCCCGTGGCGGACGAGCAGATCGGCGATGTCGGTGGCGGCGATCAGCTCGTCGGCGGCGGCCTCGCGCAGGCGCTCACGATCGAAGCGCACGCCGGCGATCATGCCGGTGGCGCCGGCCAGCTCGAGCTCGAGCGTGTCGGCCGTGTCGAACACGTGCTCCTTGTCCTCCTGCAGGTCCTTGTTGTAGGTGAGCGGCAGCGCGTGCAGCACGCCGTGCATCGCGGCGAGGTGCCCGACCAGGCGCGGGGCCTTGGCGCGCAGGAGCTCGGCGGCGTCGGGGTTCTTCTTCTGGGGCATGATCGACGAGCCCGAGCTCCACGCGTCGGGCAGCTCGCAGAAGCCGAACTCGCTGCTCGACCACAGCACGAGCTCGGCGCCGAGGCGTGAGAGATGTGTGGCGCAGGTGGCGGCGGCGGCCAGGTAGTCGAGCACGAAGTCGCGCCCGGAGACGGCGTCGATCGAGTTGGGCGCGAGGTCATCGAAGCCGAGCTCTCGCGCGAGCAGGCGCCGGTCGGTGTCGAAGTTGACGCCGGCGAGCGCACCGGAGCCGAGCGGCAGCGAGCCGGCGGCGCGCTGCGCGAACGCGAAGCGCGCGCGGTCGCGGTCGAGCATCCAGAAGTAGGCGAGCAGGTGATGGCCGAGGTACACGGGCTGGGCGCGCTGCAGGTGCGTGTAGCCGGGCATCGGCCAGTCGGCGTGCTCTCGCGCGCGCTGCAGCAGTGCGCGCATCAGCTCGCCGATCGCCGCATGATCGGCGCCGGCCCGCGCGTGTACATATAGGGCGAGGTCGGTGACGACCTGGTCGTTGCGCGAGCGGGCTGTGTGCAGGCGCCCGCCGACGGGCCCGGCGAGCTCGATCAGGCGCCGCTCGATCGCCATGTGGATGTCTTCGTCGTCGGGCTGGAAGGGGAAGCGCTCCTCGCGCAGCTCGGCTTCGACGAGGTCGAGCCCGGCGAGCAGCGCGTCGCGGTCCCCCTCGCTGATGGTCTCGCGCGCGGCGAGCATGCGCGCGTGCGCGCGCGAGGCGGCGATGTCCTGGGGCCACAGGCGCCGGTCGTACGCGATCGAGGCGTTCAGGGCGCTGAAGGCTGGGTCCTGGGGCTCGCGGAAGCGGGACATCGGTGGGCGAAGTCTAGGGTCGTGTGCGACGACCAACGCGACGCGCCTGCCGACACGCGGCTCCCGAGCGGCTCGACTACGGCGTCGGTGTCGGCGTCGGCGCGTCGGCGGCGGGCTGGCGAACGCCGGGCTCGATTTCGACGACGACCTCGCCGATGCCCTCGAGCAGCTCGACCGGCGAGCTGAGCCCGAGGCCCCGCGAGATCGCCACGATCGTCTCGAGCACGGGGGTGCGCTTGCAGCGCTCGAGCAGGCTGATCTCGGTGCGGTGCAGTCCGGACAGCGCCGCGAGCTTTTCGTGCGAGATGCCTTCGCGCTTACGGATGCTGCGCATGTTCTCCGCGAAGCGCTGGCGTATCCGCATGAGCGCCTCGGGACTGCGATCGATGCGCCGGATCACGCGCGCAGTATATCACGATGTCGGACCGTTGTCAGCCGGATTCGCAACAGTCGACTGCTGTCATATCCAGCGAGCACCGCAGGTGCAAGTGGCCTGGATGCCGGGGAAACGGGCGCGCGCGCACACACACGTGCACACACACGGCTACCGGCGCTACAGCCGTCCGAGGCCCTCGAGCAGCTCGGCGGGCGTCGGCAGATCGAGCGCGAACGTGAGCGTGATCAGCGTCTCGAGTCGTGGCGAGCGAATGCCGCGCTCGAGCAGGCTGATCTCGGTCCGGTGCAGCCCGCAGACCTCCGCGAGCTTCTGTTGTGAGAGCCCTTTGCGATTGCGCGCCTTGCGCAGGTTGGCCGCAAAGCGGTCTCGGACCGGTCCACCTGAAGCAACCATCCTGTTCTACAGAATAGAGACTCCCCGGGACGCACGTCGTCAGCCGGCCTGGCCGCGGCGACGCATGTACAGGTAGCAGCTGTGGCAGATCGCTTCGCAGTTGGCGTAGGTGTCGCCGCCGCCGTGCCTGACCGCCAGCCTGTGACGGAACTCGACGTTGGCGTCGCACAGCCACGCCTTGCAGCGCTCGCGGTGATCGTGGTGGGGGCGCCGGCATTCACAGCGGTAGCAGGCACGAACCAGCACGAGCCGCTTGATTGTCGGAGCAAATGCCGTCGCGTCCTCCCCATCTCGTGGGGAGCCCGGCCGCAGACCCCCCGTGTCAGAAGATCGCAGCGGAGCCTACAGGATCTCGTCTCCCGAAGTCTCCAACGCTTCCGATTATTGCCAGGCCCATGCATGCGCATCCGTGCGGCGCGAGCGCGCCGATCCGGGTGCGCGCGGCCGGCCGGCTCGGGCAACGCCGCGACCCCGTGACGGCGTCGCCGGCCTGTCGTGCTCTATCCTTCGCGGCCATTTTGCCGGTCAAGCCCAGCAACCCCGACCTCGGACGCGCCCTTGCGCGCCTGCGCGCCGAACGCGGGCTGAGCGTCGAGGAGCTCGCCGAGATCGCCGACTGCACGCCTGACTGGCTATCGGGCGCCGAGAGCGGCGCGTTCAGCGTGACTTGGAGCGAGATCGGCCTGCTCGCGCAGGCGCTCGAGCTGTCGGCGTCGGCGTTCATCGGCGAGGTCGAACGCGAGGCCGGCGGCGGCGAAGCCTGACGACGGGCAGCGGCGCTCGCGCGCGGCAGCCCGAGCGCCGCGCGCGAGGTCCAGCACGGACCGTGGGACGGCCTCGCGCGGCGCTCTGCCAACGGCGTCAGGCGGCGCTCGGCGCCGTCTCGGCGTCCTCCCCGTGGGGACCTCCGTCCGTGCCCGACGGGCCCGGCACGAGGTGCGGCAGCCGCGCGTGGCACTCGGGGCACAGCATTTCGCAGTTGGCGTAGGTGTCGCCGCCGCCGCGCACGACCGCAACTCTGTGGCGGAAGTGCGCTTCCTCTTCGCGCAGCACGACCAAACAGCGTTCGTCGTCGTGGTCGTGGCCGTGCCGTTCGCACTCGCACTGGCGATTGGCGCGGAGGAACACGAGCTGCTTCATCGCATCTGGAAACGCCACCTCATCACCCCCGTGTCTGTTGTTGATGGGCCGTGTAGGCCATGAGACCCACCGCGCAGCGTACGCCATGTCGGCCGCCAAATCCTGCGATGTTTCCGACCTTCCGAAACGCGGGCCGGATCTCCGGGCCGCATCGACACGCGCCACGGGCCATCTGCGGTCACGCCGATCCGAATCCACGCTTGCCATTCGGCGTCATCGGGATTCACGCGTGTCAACAGCTTCGAACGGGGTCTTGCGCTTCTGTCCACCGCCTATATAGTGTTCCAATGGTTCGTCTGGGGATCGGATCGCAGTGCCGATAGACGACCACACGTTCGGCGGCGTGTACCGGCGGGCGCCGCTGCGTTTCGTGGCGTGTGCGGTGCATTTCCCGATGCTGCCGAGGCTGCTGGGGGCGGGAACGAAGCAGGCCGTCCAGGAGCGGCTGGCGGCGAGCTTTCCGCTCTCCGAACTGCTCGCGCCGGCGCCGGTGTCGGGTGGCGGGGAGCGCTTGCGGGGCGGCTTGGCGATGCCCGAGAAACTGCGGATGACCAACCGCGAGCGCACCTGCAGCGTCACGATCGGCCCGCGGATCGTCCTGCTGGAGCGCAGCGAGCACGACTGCTTCGAGGGCCTCGGCGAGCTGCTCGGGCGGGTGCTGAGAGCGCTGGCGATCGTGGCGGCGCCGGTCGCGGTCAGCGAGGTGTCGCTGCGCTACGTGAACGAGATCCGCCACCCGTCCGTGCGCGCTGCCGGCGATTGGAGGGGCCTGCTGCACGACGCGTTCATCGGCCCCGTGAACCTGCTCGGCGCGGCGGCGGAGCACGCGAGCACGGCCGCGGTCTACCGGCTGCCGGGCGCCCGCGAGGTGCGGGTCGTGTCCGGGGCCGAGAGCGAGGGGTTCCTGGTGGACCCGGAAGGCCCGCTGTACGTCCGACCGGCCGCCGCCGGTCCGTTCTTCGGGCTCGACCTCGCGGCCGAGTGGAGCGCGCCGCGCGGACCGCTGCCGCCGTTCGGGGTCGAGCATGTGCTGCGAATCGCCCGTGAGCTGCACGCTCCGCTGCGCGAGCTGTTCGAGCGTGCGATCACCGACGAGCTGCGCGCGCACTTCGCGGGCACTGATCGCGGTCTGGCGCCCGCGGGCGCGAAACAGCCTCGAGCCGCGGCCGGAGCCGAAGGCGTGGAGCACTCAGAGGCCTCCTATCTGCCGCCGTCGGAGATTCTCTGGGCCGAGGCCGGCGTGGTGAACGAGCGCTCGGCGCCCGATCGCGAACGCGACGAGCAGGATCTCCGGGTCCCCGCGGTGCGCAAGCAGCTGAGCGAGCTGCTGCGCCGCTACGAGCAGCTTGAAGGCCGCGCCCAGCTCGATGCCCGCCGCATCGGCGATCCTCCGGGCGGAGCTGCCGGCCGCCGCACGCGGCCGGGGTCGGCTGACGCGGAGCCGCGCTTCATCACGTTTCGCGCAAACCTCGGGTCCTCGCCGCCGCCGTCGCCTCCTCGGCCACGCGAAAGCGACGAGTAGCGCTCGGGAGCGGTCGTGCGGAGCGCCACGCCCGGGCGTCATCCTGCTTGACCGAGCAGCTCAACGTTCGCGCCGTGCGGGGCTTCCGCGGCGGAGCATCAACGCGCTTCTGCGGATGGCGACGCACCCGCGAGCCGTGCCGGCAAAGCCTGTACGTTCGTTCGCCAGGACGTACCGGCCGTCCATTGTCTATCCTCGGCGCCCATCCGGCCCGTCCAGCCCACCAATGCCGATCTCGGCCGAGCCCTTGCTCGCCTGCGCCGCGAGCGCGGTCTGAGCGTGGCCGAGCTCGCCCAGCGCGCCGACTGCACGCCCGACTGGCTGGCGGACGCCGAGCGCGGCGCGTTCAGCCCAGCCTGGAGCGAGATCGGCCTGCTCGCCCAAGCCCTCGACCTGCGCCTGTCGACGTTCATCGCGGAGATCGAACTCGAGTCCCGGGCCGGCGAACTCTGACGCCGCGCACACGCCGCCGGTGGGGAGGCAACGGCTTTGAGGGCGTCGTGCGCCTTGTCGAGCGCTAGCCGCCCTCGGGGCGGACCTGCTGCCCCGCCGAGAGCTCTTTCTGCAGGCCTTCCGCGCGGTCCATCAGCTCGTCCACCGATATCTTCAGCGCTCGGCAGAGCTTTCTCATGTTGCGGTAGCTCGGGTTGTACTGGCCTCGCACATAGTCGTTGATGCGCCTGAGGTCGATGCCGGAGGCGCCCGCCAGCGAGCTCTGGCTCATGCCGATCTCCACGATCCGCTGCTCGATCGCTTCGCCGAGCGCCGCGAGCTGCGGATCGCGCGGTACCGACTTCCGCTCGGGTGGCATGGGCAGGAGCCTCGCGCATCTCGTGAGCAGGAGTTAGGACACGACTGTCGTAATAGGCCTTCGGACAGTTGTCGTCGCACCATTTTGCGAGGTTTTTCTTTGCCGGGGCGCACGCGGAACAACGACGATGTGAGTTTGCTCGGCCAAGCGCTGCGGGAGCTGCGCGAGGAGCGGCGATTGAGTCAGGGCGAGCTCGCGGCCGCGAGCGGCGTCGAGGGGCGGCGCATCCGGGCGCTCGAGGACGGACGGCTCGATCCCGACTACCTGATGCTGCTCGCGCTTGCGAAGGCGATGGGAGTGCGGGCCGGCGCGCTCGTGATCCGCGCGGAGGAGCTCACCGCGGAGAGGACGAATCGCGCACCGTAGAGCGATGGCAGCCGTGTAATGAAACGCACGGACTGAAACTGGGAGCGACCCGTGGCGCCGACACGGCGGACCCCGCCGGTGCCCGCGCCTCACCCTCCGCTTGTTTGCCGGCCACCCTTGCGGGCGGTCACTCGTCCGCGGGGAGGAACACGGGAAGGGCGAGCTGCGGCGGGCTACGGGTCGATCGCGAGCACGGCCGCCTTGCCGAGCACCTTGGCCGCCTGCGCACCGAGATGACCACTGAGCGCGCCGCCCACGAGCCCTCCCAGCGTGCCACCGCCGATCACCGCACCCCCCCATGACGATCCACCTGACGGTCCCCCGTGCGATGACGGTCTGCGCGAGCACGCCGGGGATGTGTTCGCGAGGGATGACTTCTGCCAACAACTCGCGACCGACCGCTCCACCGGGCTCCACCACCGCGGCTCCGGCGTCGCGGAACGCTTGCACGGGAAGCTTCAGCTTTGACCCGAGGGTCGAATGCGACTGCAGGAACGCCCACTCGTCCGCGCGCAGCCGGCCAAGCGCATCGTTGCGCCGCAACAGCCCTTCGAGCACCGTCTAAGCGTCGTCCGACAGATCTCCTTCCAGGTGCGAGAACGCCGTGACGTCGCCCAGAGCGTCGATCAGCCGGCTGCGGCGAGCTGTGACTGCGTCGAGATCGCCCGGGCCGACGAGGGACTCGACGTCGAAGAGACGTTCGCCTTGCAGCCACTCGGCGAACACGGCCGGGACGGCGATCCCGCTTCTGATTGTTTCGTCCTCTTTGAGCCAACCGAGACCGGGCTCAGACAGGAGCAGCGACGGATCGAGCATGAGCAGCGCAGCCATCGGATCGACCATGCGAAAAGCGGGTCATTCGAGTTTTGCGAATCCTACCGTATAGGCAACTTGCCAGCTCGGCCAGGGGCACTCGGCCGGGTCTGCTGGTCGTGCGTGACCAGCGCGAGGCGCTTCGAAGCGCAGGACCTGCTCGCGCCCCTCGCGCTCGGGGTAGGCCTCCTGCACCAGGATCGTGACCACGACCGGCTCGGCGGCGAGCGCGGGGACGCTGGCTGGGATGCTCGCCCCGGTCCATGGAGTTAGATCAAGCGACGCTGACGCGCCGCAGTCGGCCCCGCGCCGCCGGGCTGGCAAGTCGGGCGGAACGGAGTCCTGGGCGCGATGGGCGCGGCCTGCCGGTCGCTCAGCGCGGCCCCCCGCCGTCAGCGCCGCGAGGACACCGGCACGTCGGCTGCGCTGATCTGCCAGCGCAGCCCGGGGCCGAACTCGAGCGCGAACCCGGCGGGGCTGATCAGCTCCCAATACGGCGGGTCGTCCCGAGCCTCGGGGGCGGTCGCTTCCACGGGAGCGGACGGCTTGATCGCCAGCTGCGAGCCGTCGGAGAGCGTGCAGCGCAGCTCGCCGGACTCCTCGTCGATCTCGGCATCATCGATCGAGCGTCCGACCAAGGCAGCCGGGTCCGACGGCGACCACTCGGCGTCCTGGGTGGAGAGGCGCCACAGCTCGCCACTGGAGTCGCGAACCTCGACGTGTAGGACATGCGGGTGGGCAATGCACGCACCGACGATCGGCCCGCGCAACGACGCCAAGACAGTTATCGGCGACGCATCAAGAGCTACTCCCGTCCCCACGATGTCTTCCATCGTCGCAGCCAAGCAAGCAGCTCGCCATAGCCCATGTCCTCCCCACCGCCGTCGGACGCCTTTCCGCGTGCAGCGCCTCACTGGCTCTGTAGCGCTCGTCGATGGTCAGGTCGGCCTCCCTGCAGGCTTGGCGGAACTGCTTGATGTCGCGCTTGCGACTCATCTCACGGTCAAACCCGCTCGACCCCTCCTCGCCGACGACTGTTCGATCCCCGACGCGGAATGTAGCCTGCGGCGGCGCCTATCTCCTCAACCTGTCGCGCCCGGGGCGCATCGCCACGCGAGCAGGAGCATCATCGCCGCGGGCGCGGTCAAGGGTTAACACTTTGCGCTTCCGCCGCTCATCTGTTAACGGCGACCCCGTCGGCCGAGCGGCGCCGATCGGCGCACAGCACCGACGCTGGCGGGCCGCCAACCGGTCACAGCTCGCCGTTCAGCTGCCGACCGGTGGCGGCTTGTCGGCGATCGCGCGCATGACACGTTTGCCCGTGGTCGTGACGCTCCAGCGGTTGCGCTTGCCGGTGCCGCATGAGTGCTTGGTCGCGAGACCCGCTTCCGCCAAGCGGGAGAGCGCGCTCGAGATCTGCGAGCCGTATTTGACGCCGATCCCCCGCCCGACCTCCCCGTTGCTGGCGCCCGGATGCTCGCCGACGAAGCACAGACATTCACGTAACCGCCACGCACGCGGGTTGGCAACAGCGCTGGGAAGCGCATCGCCGCCGGCGCTCGCCATCGCGGGGCGCGCTCGTCGGGCGCGCTCGGCGAGCGCGGCACGCGCGAGCTCGTCGGCGAGACGCATCTCCTCGTCGAGCTCCCGCTCACCGGCGAACGGCGCCAGCAGGTTCGCCATCAGCGGCCCGAGCTGCGCGACGAGCGGGCCCTGCTCGCGCATCGCGAGGTGGCCGTGGATCCTGCCGAGCACGGAGTCGAACAGCGCCTGGCTGGCCAGCGGCCACTCGCGCGAGATTTCGTCCTGTACGTGTGACACGACGCGTTCGCGAAAGGCTTCGGCGACGTGCTTGCGATGGATGAGCGCCTTCGGGCCGCCCGCGAGCGCCTCGACCATCACGACGCGCGCGAGCTGTGGCTCTTCGTCGAGGAAGCCGAGCGCGGACAGCAGCGACGCACGCATGCCCTCGCGCCAGCTGTGCGCTTCTGCGAAGGCGCGGTCGACGAGAAGCTCGCCGCGCCGTAACGCAAGGTCGAGCGCGGCCACGATGCAGTCCTCCACCCCGCCGAAGATTCGCCGGAACGTGCTGCGTAAGACGTGCGCCCGCTCGGTGACGAGCGCCACCGTGGTGCCGCGGACGCCGCGCTCGGCCAGCACGTCGACCGCCGCGCGTAGGGCGCACTCGCGCGACGGCGGCAATCGTTCCTCGCCGCCGGCTCTCAACCTAACCCTTCTCTTTGCCCCGCCCGGCCGCCGCCCGGTGCGCCCTGCCCGCGCGCGAGGTCTTCTTGGCGCCGTACTTCCGGCGCGCAGCGCGTTCGCAGCTGGCCCGGGCGGCCTTGGCGTGCTTGTGCTTGGCACGGCAGGCAGCGAGCGCGCGCGCAAGCTCCTGCGCGCGGGTGAGCTTCTGCGTGTTCGTGCCCTTGAGCGCGGAGCAGCCCTGGATCCCGATCTTCGTCTGCTGTTCGAACAGCGAGCCGTTCTGGCCGTTGATCGTGGTTGGCATCACGAGCTTGTCTCCGCACAGGTCGTAGTGCTTCTTTTCGGCGACGTTCGCCGTCAGCGCCGAGTGCGGGCCGGCTGGGAAGACCGTTTCGAAGCTCGTGAAGGGGGCGTCGGGGACGTTTTCGAATGTGGCGGTGGTGACGCCCTTCTTGATGTCGGTCTTGCCGTCGAGCACGATTTCGACGCCTTCGCCCTGCAGCACGAACTCGAGGTCGGGGAACGCGGCGTCGCCATGCGAGACGAGGTACGCGGGCCCGCTCAGCGGGTTCTTGAAGATCGGTGTGTGGATCGTCGCCGAGCCGACCAGCGAGCCTTCGTCGCAGGCGGCTGGGTTGGCTTCGAACACCGCCGCCAGGCAGGCTTTCTGGATGGTAGTCAGTCGCGAAGGCAGCGCCTTCGGCAGCGTCACGACTGCTTTCGCGATGTTGGCCACGCCAAGTCCTGGGCTGGCGACCTTGACGGTCAGGCTGGCGCCGTTAGCTTTGCTCGCCTGGCCTTTGACCGCAGCCGCGAATGTCGGCTTGAAGGCCAGCGCCGCGCAGTTTTCGGCTTTGAACGTGGCCGAGACCGGGTCGCGCGCGCCTTCGGCGCCGTCGAGCAGGCCCGTTATTTCGTCGGCGTCGCAGCCAGTCGGGTTGAACGTGAAGTCCGAACGGTTGACCGCGACTTCGAGCGCTTTCAGCTGCACTGGCACGCCGTCGAGCATCGTGGGGACGCCTTCGCCGCGCGGGCCGGGGTCGGTCGTGACGGTGACTGCGGCGGTGTGCGGGTTGACGTTGATGCGCGAGCGCACGTTGACCCAGCCGAGGTTGAACGGCCCGGCCTGCGCGAGTGTGCGCACAAGCAGCCCGAACGGCGCGCCGTGGTAGCCGCTCGTCAGGTAGGCCTGGCCAGTCAGCTGGAAGGGTTCGCCGCTGAGCCCCGAGTACTCGCGGGCTTCGCCGATTTGCGACGCCTCGCCGCAGGACCATTCCTGCCCGGGCGCGGGTTCGGGGCACGGCGTGACGCCGGCGAGCACCGCGGCGAACCCGGGCGGGAGCGTGACGCTCAGCCCGGACAGCGCCTGCTGGCCGTCGGGCCGCCCGATGTCCACGACGATCGGGCTGAACGCGGCCGCTTGCGGGCTGTCGGGCCCGGCCTTGAACGACGGCGCGAACGACAGCGGGCTCGGCGGGCAGGCGCCGCCGCCCGCGCCCGCGTTGATCTGGAAGGTCGCTTCGGGGTGGGCCGGCGCGCCTTCGGGTGCGCTCCATGGCACGAATTCGCTCGTAGCGGTCGCCGGGCCGCATTGCGGCGGGGTCGACAGCGACGCCCGTTCGCCCCCGAAGAAGTGCAGGTGCAGCGCGCTGAACGGCAGCTGTGGGGTGTTCTCGAACGTCGAGGTGACCTGCCCGATGGCGGCGTCGGGTTCGACGGAGCCGGCGAGCTTGACGCGGATGCCTTCGGCGGGGTCTTCGGCGAGCAGGTAGATCGCGAGCGGCGAGCGGAACGGGTTGGTGTTCTGCGCGGCGAGGTAGACCGAGCCGGTCAGTTCGTGTGGCAGCAGCGGGGTCTGGATGTCGACGGTGCCGACCTTTGATGCTTCGGGGCAGTTGGCGGGCCCGGACGGGGTGGTTTCGTTGCCGGTCTGCAGCGATTCTTCGGCGCCGGCGAACGGGTCGCCGAACTGGTCGAGGAAGTCGAATTCGGCGGCGGTGCAGTCCTGCAGTGCGTTGGCGGCGGCGGGGCTGAGCAGCAGGCCGGGCGGCAGCTTCACGGTCGTGCTCTTGACCGCTGCTTCGGCGTCCTCTTCGGGATCGCGCAGGCCTTCCTGCTTCATTTCGACGCCGACGTTCAGTCCCGTCGGGGTGCTCGCGGACTGGGTTTCCGGTTCGACGCTGAGCAGCGGGTTGAAGTCCAGCATGCCGCAGCCTTCGAGCGCCGGCAGCGACGTCGTGGTGTGTTCGGGGGCGAGCACGCTGCCTTCGTTGCCGGGTTCGCCGGTCGGCCAAGAGTCGCCGGTGACGCTGCCGGTCAGCGTCTCGCAGGAGGTCGGCAGCGTCAGGAACGGCTTGGGTGACGTTTCATCGTTGGGTTCGCACGACAGCACGACCTGTTCACTGGCTTCACCTTCTGCCAGGCAGCCCCAGCCGCGGGAGGCATTGTGGCTGGGGTCGCCGGGCACCGCCCATAGCGTGACCTCGCTCGAGAGGACCTGCACGGCCTGGGAGATTCCGTTGAGGCTGACTTCGACGCCGTAGTCGCCGCCACTCGGCACCTTCGTCTGCAGCACGATCGGCACGCGTTCGAACTCGAAACCGAAGCGCGCCGGTTCGCCGCGTGCCGGTTCGAGATTGAAGACCGGGACGGTGAGCCTGCTTAGTAGCTTGGCCTTGGGATCGTAGAAGGTCACGAGCGCCACGCCGACTGCCGTGTCCTGCGGGCACAGGTCTTCGTTGTTCGGCGTGAGCGCCGCAAAGTCCTCGTCCGAGCAGGAGGGCACCGCGCTCGGGTCGCCGACCAGGCCTGGCGGCAGCTTGAAGCGCAGGCTCTGGGGCAGTGCGGGCGCGGAGGGCCACACACCCCCACCCTCGCCGGGCGGGTAATCGACGAGTGTCTGATTGAAGTCCAGCAGCGTGGTGAGCTGGAAAGGATGCGATCCGGATGCGACGTCCGCCGAGCCGTCTTCGCCTTCTGGCGTCAGCTGAAAGGCCTGGACGCCGAATGGCGTCGGTTCGTTTTCGGCTTTCTGCAGGGTCAAAGGCTGTTCCAGTTTCGCCGGGGATATCTTGGCGCCGACCGGCGTCTGCCCGCCTTCGATCTGCACGCTGTTCAAGAGCGACGTCGCCGACGGCGCTTCGACGCGCACGGTGATGCGTACTAGCGGAAATCTGTACGGGGCGAGCGTGCCGTGCAGCTTGCACGCGACCTGCCGCCCTTCGATCGCACAGCTGAGATCATTCTGTTTGGCTTCTAGATAGCCCTTGGCTTCCGCGGCGACCGGCGTCACGCCCGCCGGGAGACGATCGGTAAGCATGACTTGTTCGCCGCTTGCGTTCACCGCGCCGCTGCCGATCTCGGCCGCGGCGATCAGCAGCTGACCTTCGCCCTGGCGCGGCAGCAGCGTCGGCGCGGCGGTTGCGTTCAGGCTCCACCACGATGTGTCTTCGGTCTGCGCGCTCGCCACCGGTACGCCAACTGCCAGCGCGAGCGTCGCGAGCAGCGCCACCGCAACTAGGGAACGCGCAGCCCTGTGACGAGGAGGCCAGCGGCGGCTCATCGTGCGCCCGCCCGCACGCGCCCGTCGCTCTTGCCGGCCTTCTTGCCCGCGCGTGCCTTCTTGCGGGTGTGCCCGCTGCCGTAGCGCTTGCGCGCCTGGCGTTCGCAGGCAACGCGCCGCTTGCGCGAGCGCTTGTGTTTTGCGCGGCAAGCGCGCAGCCCTGCAGCCAGCTCTTGCGCGCGCGTGGGCGGCTTGGGCTTGCTGGTTTTGCTCGGCAGGACCCCATGGTGAGGCGCGAGGTTGCCGACGGCGCCTGGGGGCGCGCTCGCGGGCGTCCCCAGCGAGGCGACGGGCGACGGCGCGTAGGGCGCGCATTCTTCGGTGGATTTGCACCCCTGCGGCGTCTTCTCTTCGAACGGGAGGGCACACGGCGAGGCGCTCAGGCATTCATGCGCGTCATATACGTCGAACACGTCGTCGGTGTCCTGCGGCACGAGCGGCGCGGCGGTCACGAAGAACACGTCCGAGCCGCCTTCGTCGAGCTGTTCGCCGTGTTCTCCTTCGCCACCTGTTTCCGAGGCGTCGAGGAACGCCGATTCCCTGTCAGACGTTCCCGACGAGATCAACCCCAGGCAACCCCCGCCGCGCGGATCGTAGGTCCCGCTCGAACTCGCACACGCATGCCTGCCTTGCGGCACGCCTTCGGGCTCGTACTCGTACACGTCCTCCCTGCCGTTTTCGTCCTGCGCGACCAGCTTTTCGGGGCTGTCGAAGTACAGGCGACCGCTGTCGGAAAGATAGCGCGACTGATACAGCACCCACGGCGGATCGCCAGAACCACCCGGATGCAGTCTCGTCCAACCGGGAACGCTCGCCGCCAGCCAGCGTCCCGTCCACACTTCCGGGCGGTCGACGAGCAGCCCGTGTCCTTCCTCGGTGATCGTTCCGGGGAGCGGATCGAACAGGCCGGTAGGCCGGCTGCCGGACGGATTGCAGGAGGCGCACACGAGCCGACCCGCTTCGGTCGGTTCCGCTTCGGCGTCGGGCGCGGCGTACTCGTAAACCTCCTCGGCGGGCGCATCATTGGCGCCTTGCGCCGTGGCGGCGTTGTCGTACGGCTGCCCTTCGAACCTCGTCAGGGACTGGTCGGACATGAACGCCAGGAAGCGGCCGTTGGGCGAAACGCGCGAGGTCACCTCGGCGAGTTCGCCTGGCCCCGGGTGTTCTTCGTGGGTGGCTTCCCAGTCGGGCGCATCTCCGGCTGAGAGCGACGCGATGAAGCTTGTCCCCCACAGACCCGAGGCGCTGTTGTAACGATCGACGTACAGATTGCACGTGGTGCCAGGAGGCGGTGGAGGTTCTACTTTCGCCGACTCACAGGCGCCTGGCGTGGCCCACGCGCCTTCGGCGTTGTGTCGGTCGCTCAGCACCCCGTTGGCAACGAAGTACACATACGAGCCGTCTTTGCTCGCGCCGAGGACTGTACCTTGCACGGCAGCGCTTTCCCGTTCGTGCGCTGAGGTTTCGCGCACAGGCGTGAGGTCGACCAGGGCGCCGTCTCCTTCACTACAGGGTTCGAGCTCGTGCGTTGTTTCGCCTTCGCGTATCTGGCAGACATATAGGTCGGGCCGTTCCTCGCTCGCGCCCGAGTCCGTGGTCAGCCGCTGCGTGTCGGTGAAGAACACGCGCGAGCCGTCGGCGCTCGCCGTCTGGAAGACTGCGCCGCCTGGTTCCGTTTCGCTCGTGCCATCGAGCTGGACGGTCGTTTCGTTGCCCGTGTCGCGCATATAGAGGTGGCCGCCGGTGCTCCAGAACACGCGTGTCCCGTCGTCGGAGATCGCGTGCCTGACGTTCTGGTCGGCTTCGCCAAGCTTCGCGTCGCTTGCAACTCCCCGCCCTGCAGGCAGCGTGTTGATGAGCCGAAGCTTGCCGTTGGAGAGCGTGTACAGATCCTGACTGCCGGGTTCGGGCGTTGCTTCGGATTCACTCGTCAGCGCGACCGTTGAGCCAAGCACGATGGTCGAAAAGTCGGGCGTCCCCCCAAGCACACTCAGTGCTGGCTCCTCTTCCATGCCACCGGACCCGACGTACGAGCCGAACTTTGCTCCGGGCAGGACGTTCGCTTCATCGACGAGCGCGAGAAAGCCTTCGCCGTGCATGCCCATCGCGGCGCCGTTCGCAAGCGCCTGTTGATAGGACGCGCCCTCCGCTTCGGCTTGTGGCGCGATCGCGCTGTCGGCGCGCAGATAAACCGTGTTTTCCTGGCCTTTTTCCGCTTCTGACTGGGTGACTGGCGGCGACAGCGGCGGTTCGGCGACCCGGCCAAGCCCGAAGACCGGCTGCACGAGCGCGAGCGCGAGGTCTTCTGAGAACAGCTGATACTCCGGGGCGTATATTTCAGGGTTGATGCCGACGCCGTGCTCGTTGGGCGTCACGATGTCACGCGACACCCACGGCCCGGCCCCGGCCGACGCGCATGTGGATACGCGAACCGAGCACGACAGCGTCTGCGTGACTTCGAAGCTGCGGCTGCCGTGGGCTTCGCCGACCGGCGCATCGGTAACGTAGGTGATCGCCTGTCCGTTTGCCGCAGCCTGGATCGCGCCACCGTACTTGGTGATCGGTTCCACCTGCCCGGACCCCTTTTCGACGGGCGAGACCATTTCCCAGGTACGTTCGTCGGCTACGAACTTCCCGCTCGGTGACGGAGTGGCGAAGCTGTCTGCCGCAGTCCCTTGACCGTGTTCGGCGTTTTCGGCGACGAAACGATAGTAATAGGTCGTTCCCGGCGATAGCGCAAAGGATGTGCCCGTCCCGAGCGACACCGCGACTTCCTGCGCGCCAACGGTTTCGGCGCCGCCGAGCTGTCCGCCCGGTACGCGCGTGCAGCCGTTCGGGCACGGCGCCGTGCCGTATTCGACGTACCAACTCGTCGATTCGCGCGCCCCGCGGGGATCGATGGTCGCCTGTAGGCGCGCGCTTTCCCCGCCGACTTCGCGCGCCACGAGCCCTTCGACCGTCGGCGGGCCCGCTTCCTGCGACGTAAACACGTCTATGCGGTCCGCGCCAGCGTCAGCGACGTACACGGCGCCGTTCTGCCCGTCGAGCGCAATCCCGGCCCCGTTCTGCAGGATCGGCCCGCCGTGCGCCCGTTCTTCGCCGCGCGAGGGGAAACTCTCGAGCACCGTGCCTTCCGGCGTGAGCGCGGTCACGCCGCTCACATTGTCGAGATATACATCGTCGCCGGGGCTGTTCGTCGCCGAAGGATCCACCGCGACCCCGCTCGTACGCTCATGAGGGTCGAATTCCCCGATCAGCGGTTCGCCGGGCTTCAGTTCCGATTCGCCCGGCCCGAGTTTATTGCCAGGGTTTTCGACGCCGAGCAGCTTGGCGGCCAGGCATCGGGCGTGTTCGCATGGGTTGCCGCCTTCCGGGCTACGACCTTCTTCGGCGTACTGTCGCAGTTTTTCCTGCGCGGGCGTCTTGGCTTCTGCCTTGAGCTCTTGGGCTTTTTCTCGGAGTTCCTTGGCTTCCCTTTCGAGTTCTAGTCGCTTGGCTTCTTCTTCGGCTTCCAGTTTTTTGGCCTCTGCTTCGAGTTCTTCGGCCTCGAATTCGAGTTCTTTGGCTTTTTCTAGGTCTGTCTCCACGGCTGTTTCGAACACTTCCGGTTCTTCGTAGGCCGTGTACAGGTCGTCGTGTGAGTCGAGCGCGAGCTGCCCGCGCGGTTGCTGGAGCTGCGGGAACGCGAGCAACACCGCTTCGGGCTCGCGCTTGGGTATTTCGGCGTGGCTATACAGCGTCACTTCGTTGCTTTCGCTCCACGCAACCCATACCGTCCCCTTCGCATCGACGGCGACGCTCACGGCCGACTCGTATTCTTCTTCTTCTGCGCGCTTGGTGACGCGGGCGATCAAGCGGCCTTCGGGACCGAACTTGAACACCGTCCCGTGTTCTTCAGCCATATCGGCGACTACGTACACATCCCCGCGCGAGGGATCTTCGAGATCGGTGGAGTTGTCGACCGCGACCTGCGTCGGGGCGATCAGCTGCCCCGGTCGCAGCTTCAGCTTTTCAACACCCTTGCCAGGCGGGGGCGTGCCGGCCTGACACCCTTCCCCAGCGTTGCAGACTTCATATTCCGCTTCGCTGCCTCCCTTGCCGCCGGGCCTGACGTCGAACCCCCAAGCGGACACGAATTTATAGCCGGTTGGCTGCGCGCCGGCGCCCACTTCGGGGCTGAATCGCTCGATCCGGTTGTTGGCGCGGTCGACAACGTATACATCGCCGGAGTATTCCCCCACTTCGCTGACGGCGATCCCGTCCGGTTCGGACAGCTGGCCTTCGCCGGCGCCCTTACTGGCGAACGCGAAACCGAACACATGTGTCGCGCCCTGGCTGGCCGCGAGCGCCGACGCAGACAGGAACACCCCCCAGCCGGCCGCCACCAGCACGCAAAGCGTCCCCACCAAAACGCAGCGAATATGTCGATCAGCTCGCATCATCAAAGATCTATCTCACCCGCGCTTTGCATCCGAATCGCGCGGCCACCTGCCCTTTTCCTTCCCTCCTCCGCCAAACGGGTCGGATGTTTTCACGCCGGCCGACCCGCGCCAAGCGCGGCTGTCGGCCGGCTGAAAACACCGATCCTACTACGCTTTGACCTCGAGTTCTTCGCCCGCAGTCGTCAGTTCCCCGACGACCGTCGTTTCCTCTGAGGCCCTCGCCTGTACCTGCCCCGACCCGGGTTCGAGCGGGTTGGAGCATTCTTCGCACAGACCCGCGAGCAGCGTATCTTTCACGCCTTCTTCAAATTTTTCCCACTGCTGCACACCAATGGCCTTCTGCTTGAACGCGAAGGTCGCCTTCTTGGTGAACGTATTCACCGGCGACACTTCGCCGATCACCGAGCCGCTTGCCGCAAGATCCTCTTCTTTGCACGCGAACTTGCCCAGCACTTCGCCGCTTTCCGGTTTCACGTCCGTGCCCACCTTCGGCGAGCCCGTCCCTTTGCCCTCCAGATACCCCACGCTGCCTGTGAGCGGGTCTGTGACAATCGTCCCGAGAGGAGCGCCGCTACTGGCGCATTTCCGGCCATTGAATTCACAGCCCGTGAACGTCGCCACGATGTCGCCCGCGGTTTTCGGCCCCGTAAACTTGCCGGTCACCGTGCTCCCCGTGCACGACACGCCGCCGATGCCTTCGGCCTCAAGATTGGCGCCTTTGCCCGTCCCCTTGAAAGGAGCGGAGGCCTTGGCGAATTCCTGCAGTTCGTACTTACCTTCAGGGCCCGGATGTTCACCCAATTTGCGGAACTTGTCGGTCGTGTCTTTCTTCTTACATTTCTTTTCCTTGTATTCACCCGTAAACACGGTCTTTTCGACTATTTTGCCTTTCTTTTCGTATTTCACGACTTCCGTTTTCGCTTTCACGCATTCAAACAGCGCGGGCAGCGTACCCGCGGACGCGCTCGGAACCAAGAAGGCCGCAAAAGCGGCGCCCACAGCCAAACACACTCCCGCCATCCCAAATCTTCTCATCTGCTCCTCTTTCACTCGTAGTAGCTCCTTGACGCACCCGGCCACTCGCCACAACCCGTACGCGCGATCAGGGACCAGTTCACCTCCGAGCGTTCGCCGCCCGGCTGCGCACTGCACCTCTGGTACCGCCTCGGCCGCTTCGCCCGTCCAGCACGACGTCGGGTCGCAGAGGGCCCGGGTGGACCGTCGTCTGTGTCTCTCTCGGACTATCGTCCGCGTCTCCGGCAGCGCTCATCGGCGATCCACGCGCCGCGCGCCGCACGCTGGTCGCGACCGACTCGCGCCGCTGACTCGCCCAAGGCCCTCCGCCACTGCGCCCGGCCCAGAGGCTTCGTCATCCGACCTGTGCATCTCTCTCCCTCACGTAAGCACACGTCAACCGGATGATTGTTTTGCTCCGGCTGACGCCAGTGATCTAAGCACAAGCGTCGGCAGGTGTCAAGATATTCGATTCTGACCGGTAGGTAGTTAGGGACCAAGGGGTTTTTTATCATCACTTGGGCGTCTCTAACGTTCCTACGCATATCGTACATAATTTTTAGCAGGCGTCTTTTCTAGATCCTGACCAGAGTGAGCCGCAAAACTAGACACACGACCTTCGTGTCGCTGCACTGCCACCGCGCACCCTAGTCAACTCCGTGTTTCCTATGGGCATGACCATGTCGCAACCAGGCCTAATAACGTCAAGTCGCTCGACACCTTGCCTGTATAGAGGGCAAAGATCTTTTTCGTATTTTCAGGAGCGAACAACTCACCAGCGGCTTCCGAGTTTAATGCTGTCCACCGGCTTTCGTTAGATAAACAAGCCTCTCTTCGGGCGGTAACGTCGCAATCGCAACCGCTGGCTCCCCGGACGATTTGACAGTACAGTTTGGTTTGTCGGGGGTCGTGCAATTGCTATATAATATTAACCCCCGCCCAGTCCCTGGGGTGTTTCCTAAAAAGAGACCCGTGCACTGACACCGTGTGACAATTTATTGTATCCGCAGCTACTGTGATCTTTAGTAATTGTAAGCCTAGCCCTAAGCCTAACACTAACAACGTTTGACTTGGGCTGGTGAGTAATGCTCTTACACCTTCGTTGCCAGCACTTCCAGGACCATTGCAGTGAGCATTTTCGGTCCCACTTGCGTCCGCGCAGTAGCCCCATAACGGACCGCCTTCCGCGGAAGCCGTCGCCGTCAGGCTCGCGCAACACGCCGGCGCCGCCACGACACCCAGCACGATCAACCTAAGGCATCTTGGGCCGACCCCCTAGGTTCGGTCCAGATGGACCGATGAACGGGGTCCGGTCAAACTTCATCTGCTGCTTCTCCTTGATAGACGATCTAGTGTCCAGGCTCGGAAGACCCGTTCCCGACAGCACGACACGCCGGCTCGATCACAGCCGGATCGAACCCCGCTACGAAAGCACAGCCGCCAGTCACCCGGCAAGCAACCGCAGCAAATGTCTTCCACTCACCGGCAGCCCACCCCGCTTAGAAGGTCTTTCAAAATGGAGGGGTTGGGGTCGGGGTCTTGAATCTTTGGGGTATGTCCCCGAGGATTGGAGGCGGTGGAGGTGCCCTCAAGGTTCGAGAGCACTGACGAGTTGTGGGCTGAGGTCGAGCCGCTGATCCCACCACGGGTGCGTCGTCGGCGTAATCCGGGTCGTAAGGCGATCGATGATCGGTTGGTACTCAACGGGATCCTGCACGTGCTGCACACGGGCATCGCCTGGGAGGACCTGCCGCGCGAGTACGGCTACGGCTCGGGGGTCACCTGCTGGCGGAGATTGCGGACGTGGCAGAAGGCCGGCGTGTGGGATGCGCTGCACCAGAAGCTGCTGGTGAAGCTGAACGCTGCGGGGAAGATCGACTGGTCCCGCGCCTCGGTTGACGCCAGTCATATCCGTGCTCTTTTGGGGGGCTCCTGACCGGGCCATCCCCGGTAGATCGTGCCCGCACTGGCTCAAAGCACCATTTGCTCGTCGATGCCAGCGGCATCCCCTTGGCGGTCAGGCTGACCGGCGGGAACCGCAACGACGTCACCCAGCTACTACCGCTAATCGAAGATCTTCACCGCCGTCCCGTGACCGGCAAGGTCGGCCGCCACGCCAAAAGCCCGACCGGCTTCTCGCCGACCGTGGCTATGACCACGACAAGCACCGCCGGCCCGTGCGAGCTCTCGGGATCACACCCGTGATCGCCCGGCGTGGAACGGCCAACGGCTCCGGCCTGGGCCGCCAGCGCTGGGTCGTGGAGCGCGGCTTCGCCCACCTCCACAACTTCCGCAGGCTCAGAATCCGCTACGAGCGCGACCCCGACATGCACACAGCCTTCCTCACGCTCGCCTGTTCAATCCTCTGCTGGCGACGCCTCCAGCCATTTTGAAAGACCTTCTTAGCCTGGATCCACCGAGTGACTGTGTGAGTTGAGGGTCGTGGTGGGGTTGGGGGTGTGAGCGGCGAGCGTGGTCGTTGGGTGGTCGGGGTGGCGGTGATCGCCGTTCGGTGGGGATGGGGAGGCGCTGTTTGCGGGCAGGGGTGAGCGTGCGGAACGCCTGCTTGTTCTCGAGGAACCCGCCGATCGGGTGTCAGGCGGCGGGGAGCGTGCGGATCCGGTTGAGCGCGTCGAGGTAGTCGCCGTGCCAAGGCCAGCGGGCGGGGAGGTGCAGCGTCCAGGTTCGCCCGTGGCGGGTGAGCCGGCCGGCGATTGCGATCAGCCGGCGTCGCAGCGTCCTGGCGGCGCGGACGGTGCTCTCGGGCAGGCCGATCAGCTGGGTCCATCTGAGCAGGTTGTGCGCAAGCGCGCCGAGCACCGTCCAGGCGCCGTTGGCGTTGAAATCGCCGGAGGGGAAGTGCGCGAGCGCCTGATCTTTGAGATCGGCGATGACCTGCTCGACGACGGCGTGATCGCGATGCTCAGCCTCCACGACCTCGAGCGCCTCGTCGCGGTTGGTGATGAACGCGAAGTGTCGCCAGTCGGGCCACAGCTGCGCTTGCGCTCCGAGAAGCCGGGTGCGCCTGACGACCAGGCGTCGCTCGCCGTGAACGGTCTCAGCGATCTGCGCCTCGCGCCCTCCTGCGGGTAGTCAGCGATCGGCTGCCATGCGTCCTCCTCGATCGCCTCGATCGCCTCGCGAACCCCTTTCTGCATGCGCACGCCGATCGAGTACTGCCAGCCGGCCTTCTCTAGACGGCAGAACACTTTGGTGCTCCAGAACCCCGAGTCGGCTCGCAGCAGCTTGATCCCGTCTGCGCCGGCACGGTTCACGCGAGCGATCAACTCCTCCGTGAAGCGCAGCATCCCCTTCTGCGAGTTCACCGACCCCTTGCGCAGCCGGATGTGCAACACCTCCCTGGTGTCGGCGCGCGTGGCGAGGATCGGGTGATACCCGAGGAGCTTGGTGTACCCGTAGGCGGCGCCCTGCTTGAGCCGGCCGCACACCTCGCCGATGAAGCTGTCCACGTCCATCACCAGCCTGCCCTCGCCGGGACCGGCACCGGCCCGCCACGCCCCCACCAATGCCTCTCCGAGCAGCGCATCGAGCTGACGGACGTGCCCGAAGGTGAACGCGCGCAGGAACGGGCCCACGGTCGACGGTGCCGGCACCCAGCCGCCGAGCAGCCGCCGCGTGCGGCCGGCCCGGAGCAGCTCGCAGTCATCGATGCTGTCCGCGCCGAGCACCATCGCGAAGATCAGCGCCATCACCTTGCGCCCCGCGTTCGCCGCCCCCGGCCGGTCGTGCCGCAACCGCACCAACCGCCCCGCCGACGCCTCAATCCCCAACCGTTTCGCGAGCGTCGCGACCAACACCACCCCAGCCTGTTGGACGGCCCGCTCGTCGTTGAATTCGACCCGCAGACCATCCAGTCCGACCGGCTCGTCATCCTGCACCATAAAGGTGACCTCCTGAACCCGGGCCGCGGCTGGCCTCAACAGCCGCTACCAAGCCCTTTCACGAGGTCATCCTTCGTTCAGCACCGGACAGAATCGGTGGATTGAGGCTTAACCCGGATAGGCTCCCCGCAACCTGGCGAAAGAGCCTACCCCAACATAGTCTCGAGCGACGCCGCTCAGAGACCGGCTTACGATCTCCCGCTCCTACCGCATCGCTTTCAACTCGAGTTCGTGCTGACTATAGTTGACATTTTCGTGCGCGATGTACATTTCCGGGAGCAGCATCATCGTGTCGAAGCTGATCGGTTCCCACGCTCCTGTGTTGACTTGAGCCTCCAGCGGCCTGGTGCCTCCGACTTTGTGCGCAGCCGGACCGAATCCAGCCGTGAACGACGAGCTCATCCTGTCGACCGGAGTGATTGTCGCCGTAATCGCTTCATTCTCCTTGTGCCCACCGATCACGATCGTTAGCGGTTCCGAGCTTTCGCACACGAGCTCCTGCAGGAAGCGTCCCCGCGGCTCTTCGGTCTTATAGACAATGTCGACCTTCGGTTCGGGTTCGGCCCTGCCTTCGATGAAGCTCATCGTCCCCGTCCAGGACCCTGGTTCATGTTCGATCCCAGCCCTCCAAGCCGTCTTCGTCGTTATTTCGCCCCCATTCCCAGCATCCGTCGTGTGGCATTCGCCGCCCTGTTCGTCCACGCAATTCAGAAAGTGGAGACGCGGCGCCTGCGTGGTAACGTGCGTGTCAGACAACAGGATATAGCTTTCGTGCGCGAGAGCACCACATGTGATCGTCTTTCCGCTCGCAAGCGTCAGTGTCATCGAGGACACCGGCTGTTCCAGCGGAGATTCGTCCGTATATTCCAGCTCGGTCGCTTCTTCTTCTTGACCCAACTGCTGCAGCGGGTACCATTCATAGCTGCCCAGATACCGACCGTGGATCGCTTTCACCGGCGCGGTGCATCCGCCGTTCCCGAACTTTCCCCCTGTATTACCCGTTGTCGCTTCGCATTTGCCCCATTCCGGCAGCTGCGCCGACGCACCCGCCGCCATGACCGCGACCACCACAAACACGGCAGCAAGACAGAGCCCCAGCATCCTTACATGTCTCACAATACCACCACTCCTTCTCCCTAGACCTTGTATCGATTGACACGCCCAACCTCGGGCGCAGGAAACTATCGAGTTTTCGCGTCTACGTTCACACACTCCGACAGCCACATCCAACGCAACGCCCACCAATTCGCGACTGGGAAGCTCCTCCTCCCTTTCCCAAATCAAGACCGCGCCGCCGGCCCAATGACGACGCGTTCCTAAAATGACATGGCACACTACATATAATCAAGGCTGGGCCGCTCTGTCAAGATCTCCAGTGACTTTTGCGACCAATAAACTTGTAGTTTTTTATCATCTAGACCATCGTCGCGAAGTCCGCCGTCGCTGAACAGGCGGTTGCGCCTTGGTCTGCTCTCGACTCGCCGCGGGATCGCCCGGAATGTTTCTCACTCCCATAGCCCCCCATTGCGACAAGAAGACCCAGGCCGCACGATGCACAACGCCATCCGTGTTGGTGGCGAGGCTGGAGCCCTCGCCACCAACGACCTAGTCTCTAAGCTACGGGCACACCCACCACGCTACAGGCGGCTTTCCTACGCCTAATAACGTCACATCGAGTGAGAGCTTTCCTGAGTAAGTTGCCGCAATGGAAGCGAAGTTCAGTTCTGCAATCGTTTCTTTTTTCCCGGTCATGCCGGCAAAGTAGTGTATTTTGGCTTCTGTAGGGGCAATCACTGTCCTTAATAATAAGGGCGTCCGCGGAGATTCGTTTTCCACGATCTGTTCGCCTTTGACTTTAGGCGTGCCGGCGAGTGGGCACGTGGGCGTGCCTGGCGATAATTCAATTTCCGCAAACACTTTACTCGAGTTTTCCGGAACGAACAACGCACCGGCCGTTTCGGAGTTTAACGCTTTCGCACCAGCTTCGGTCAGATAGACAAGCGTCTCTCCAAGTGGTAACGTGGCAATCGAACCGGCAGGCTCCCCCGATGTTTTCACGGTACAGCCCGGCTTTTCTGGAGTCGTGCAATTGCTGTATAGGATTAACCCGCTACCAGTCCCCGGGATTCCTCCTGACAGGTATCCATGCACTGCCACCGTGTTACAATTGATAGTGTCTGCCGCCACGCCCGTTTTGAGTAACTGTAATCCCAATCCTAAGCCTAACACTAAAAGCGTTTCACTTGAACTATTGAGTAACGCCTTTACACCCACCGTGCCAGAGCCGTTACAGTCAGCATTTTCGTTGCCATTTGTGACATCCGCGCAGTAGCCCCATAACGGACCGCCTTCCGCGAACGCTGTCGCCGTCACGCTCGCACAACACGCAAGCGCTGCCACGATACTCAGGACCATCAATCTGATATATCTTTTCATCCGCTGCTTCTCCTAGTAGTAGACGATTAATCGCACGGCGTCGGGAAACCGCTCCCGGCGCGACGACATGCCAGTTCGATCACACCGCCGCTGCGTCGAACCGCCCCTACAGAAGCACAACCCTCCGCCTCGGGTCAAGCAACCGCCGCAAATGTTTTTCACTCACCGCCTGCCGCCTCCCGCGCATACGAGCGGCAATGCCGCTACGACGGAAACCCGCCTATAGAATCTGGGGATTCGTGGGCGCATGCGTCCACGTGAACGCCTGGGCCGGTTCGCGGCTGCTCACCCAGAGCCAGGACGACGCGGACTGGATAAATGATTCGGTGACTGTTCTTTTAGCACCACTCGCGCGCACTACGTCCAGCGTCGAGCTCTGCTTCACGGATCGTGCCCGACAACGAGCCGCTGAAGCTACACTTCCTCCCTCCCTCGCTCGCCCCTGCGATTGAGCTGAATACCCACGCGCCCCAGCGCACCCGTCACTCCACCCCCTTTACCCGACGCAAGCGGCCAGATCCGCTAAGGCGACTACGGGCGCGCCCAACATGCTGGTGTTTCGCCCCCGCCTAATGACGTCACGCCGATCGAGGTCCTACCTGAATAGTTTCCGGCCAAGCCACCCAAGTCATCAAGCGTTTTGTGGTGTGTCGGTCATACCGTTTTGTATATTTCTTGTAGGGGCGATACCGTGCGTAATAATATCAGGGCGTCGGCGGGGCTTCGTGTTCCACGATCTCTTCGCCTCTGACCTTGAGTGTGCCGGCAATTGGACAAGAAGGGGTCGGTGTTAATGCGATTACCGCAAGGACTTTGTCTGTGAGTTTGCGGGAACCAACAACGCGCCCGCAGATGCCGGACTTAACGCTTCCGCGTCGGCTTTGTTCAGATAGACGGGCGTCTCTTCTGGTATCTGCCGCCGTGCCAGTGTTGAGCAACTGTAACTTTAGCGCTGGCCCCAGCACTGGCGGGGTTTCCGACGGAAGACTCCCCTAAGAAACTATTTCGGAATGATGTTGTGAAGCTGGGCCAATCTTTTAATTGGCTGGCCTCGTGCAATTCGATCAGGAGGTAGTCATGTGACTGGTTAGTCGCGATGACGGCTGGCGGATGCCTGACTGGTTGCAGGAGCGGATGGCGGCACTGCTGCCACCAAAGCCGTTTCACCCTTTGGGTACTCATCGCTCGCTGGTGCCCGATCGCGACGCGATGGACGCGATCCTTCTGGTGCTCAGGATCGGGACGCAATGGGACGCGCTGAGTGCAACAGGGGGTCTGCTCCTCAAGCTCTGGCCACCGCCGCTTTCAGGAATGGGAGCGCGCCGCGTGTTCGCTGAAATCTGGCGCGGGGGGTTCTTGGAGCACGAGAAGGTCGTAGGCACCGACTGGGCTTGGCTGGCAGCCGACGGGGCGATGACCAGGGCGCCCCTCGGCAGCCCGAAGACTACCGGCAGAGCCAAAAACGGAGCGAAGCATTCGGTTTTCAGCGAGGGGGCGGGCGTCCCGATCGGGTTGGCGCGCGACGGCGCCGACCGCCAGGATCAGCGACTGCTAGCGCCGACCCTCGAGTGCATCCCGATCAAGCGGCCGAGGGCGACCGCGGAGCAGCCCCAAGGGCTCGTGGCTATGAGACGGGCCCACCCCGCGAACTATCGCTCGCGGTGCGAGCCCGTCCCCAGCCAGGCTGAGACGGCTGACTAACGTCAGAGCGTCTTATGCTTCGTGTTCTTTGATGACTTCCGCGCTCGCCTGTTCGAGCGTACCATTGAGGATCACCGTGTTGTGCCCCGCCGCGGCCGGAACGCCGAGATCGAGATCGACGATCGGATCCACCAGGAACGGAACGAGGTCACAGCCCTGCACTCCGGGCGCGGCGAACGAGTTGTTCACGAGCGAGTTGTTCTTCACGATCAGGATTTCGCCCGTCGGATTCACGGTGAATTCACCGGCTTTGCCCGAGATCGGTTTGTTCGGTTTGGGCGGGCTTGTCGTGCCCGTCGTCAGTTCGAGCACAATCGGGTGGGCGTTAGAGCCGAGGTAACAGTTGTTTCCGAGGATCGGGTTCCCCAACTTCACCTTTACCGGAAGCGAAAGCGCGATGCCTTTTTCTTCCGCGAGGTTGATCTCGTTGATGCCGATGTTGCTCGCCGGTCCGGCCAGTTCGGTCGTCGCCGTGACTTCGCCGCCGAGGCCTTCGATGCCCAGCAGGCCCCCGGGGACTTTCTGGGGTACGGGTACGATCGTTTCGCCGTTGGCGGCCCCCACGAACTTCATTTCGCCCGCTTCGTTGATGGTGAACCCGCCCTGCAGCGTGACCGGGTTCGTCAGCGGCACGGTCCTGTTGCCGACGTGGAATTCCCCGCTGGAGGAGACCGCGTGCAGGCAGGCCCGGAGTTCGGGCGTGGTGATCGGACACTCCTTGAACACGGCGAATTCCCCTTCGAGCGCCGCCATCGCCGGCGACGCCACGCCCAGCATCGCGAGCGTCGACACGAGCCCCACGACGAGCATCGACGTCTTCCTCGAGACGCTGGACAACTGCTTGATCCTTCGTACCATAAGGTCTACTTCCTTCCATCTCGCCAGTTTGATCTGAAATGAAGCTGCACGTACTTTTCGAGCACGATGCCGTTCTAAGCTATTCGCCCCTTCGCCTGCCACGCAAGCCTTGTTTCTGACTATTGGAGATGTCGCGATCGTCGGAAGTAGGAGACATCGGCTTAGTGCCTGCCCCGTGTTTTTTCTACTATGCGTGCCGCACCGTTTGACGCCGCGGGCGCCCACTCAGCCCCGCGCCATGCGGAAATGCGCCACACGCTCGGGGGCGACGGCTGCCGTCGGGTGCGAGGGCCGTTGCTCGCCCGTTTGTCCCCCGGCGACGTTCGCGATATGAGATGCGGCTCGCCCGGCGCCGTTTACCCGCCGCGCGTTTATCGCCGTCCGATGCCTGCTCGAGCCCAACATCTGCGCAAGGCCATCGCCACGCTCGTCGCGGGCGGCGCGCTGATCGCCGCCGGCGTCGCCGTGGCGCTCACACACGCCCCACCTCGCGTCGTACTGGTCGGCGCTCCGGGCATCAAAGCGGTGAACGAACGCGGAGCGAGCCCCCTGGCGGCCACCGTCGGCGATGCCACGATCTGCCAGGCGGGCGAAACGTTGCCGCGCAGCGCGACGAGTGTCCGCCTGTCGATCTGGGGGTTCCTCGGTGCGCGCGTCCACGTGAGCGCATGGGAAGGTTCGCGGCTGCTCACCCAGGGCCGGCACGACGCCGACTGGACGAGCGATTCGGTGACCGTGCCGGTGACACCACTCGCGCGCACGGCATACAACGTCAAGCTCTGCTTTGCGCTCGCGCCCAACAGCGAGCCGCTGGACCTGCTCGGCACTCGGACGCCGGGAGGTTTCGCGACCATCGTCCAGCCCGGTCCCTCGGGCCCTGAAAAACACCTGCTTCCGGGCAGGGTGGGCATCGAATACCTCGCCGCCGGCACGGGCTCGTGGTGGTCGCGCCTCCCGGAAGTGGCGCAGCACGTGGGCCTCGGCCGCGCCTTTGCCGGCACCTGGATCACGTTGTTGATCGTCGCCCTGATGATCGCAGCCGCCGCGCTCGCGGTACGGCTGATGCTGCGGGAGCTGCCGTGAGCAGAACCCCGGTGCAGTCACCCAGGCCGCACAAGCGCTCGGCCGAGGATCGCGCGTTCGTGCGTAGGCAGCGCAACGAGCGAGCGCGCACCGTGCCCAGGCGCGTAGCGCGGGCGCGGCTGACACGGCCGGCCGGCCCACGCGCGCTGTTACGGCGCGTGCCGCGAGCTGCCTGGATCTGCGCGCTGATCGCGCTGCTGAATGCGGCCGCCTGGTCGCTGATCATCCCGCCGTTTCAGGGACGCGACGAGATCGATCACTTCGCCTACACCGCGCAGCTCGCCGAATCGGGCTCGCTCCCGCACGAAGGGCAAGGGGCCCCCACCTACCCGCCGGAGGAGTCGCTGACGCTGCAGGGACTGCGCTACTGGGAAGTCCGTTTCACCCCCTACACGCCGGCGATCTCCAGCGACGCCGAACAGAAAACCCTGATCGAATATGCCAACGCCGGCTACCCGCTGCAGGGCACCGGCGAAGCCGGGGGCGCCAGCGACGAGCCACCGCTGTACTACGGCGTGCAGATCCTCCCCTACGAGCTCGGCGGCCACGACGTGCTCGTCAAACTCCAGCTGATGCGGCTGTTCAGCGTGCTGCTCGGCGCGCTGACCGCCCTGCTCGTGTTCCTGTTCCTGCGCGAGCTCCTGCCGCGCGCGCCCTGGGCCGCGACCGTCGGCGCGATCTGCGTCGCGTTGCAGCCGGCATTCGCCTTCATGTCCGGCACCGACAACCCCGACGTGATGCTCTACGCCCTGTCGGCCGGAATCTTCCTGTGCCTGGCGCGCGCCTTTCGCCGGCGCTTCACCAAGCGGCTCGCCGTCATCCTCGGGCTGCTCGTCGCGGCCGGCCTGGTGACGTACTTCAGCTTCATCGGCGTGGCGCTCGGCGCGTACGCCGCCCTGGTCGTGCTGGCCCTACGCGACGCCCGCGTGCGCGGACGCGCCGCGCTCGTGGCGCCCGCGATCGCGCTCGCCATCGGACTCGCACCCGTACTGGCCGACGGGCTGCACAACCTGCTGGCCGGCCACAAGACCTTCGGCGAGGCCTCCACGATCGGCGGCAAGCTCACCCCCGGCACGCTGTTCAACGAGCTCAGCTACATCTGGCAGCTATACCTCCCGCGCCTGCCTGGCATGACCCACTACTTCGAGGGGATCAGCACCTGGCGCGAAGTCTGGTTCGACCGCTCCGTCGGCTTCTACGGCTGGATGGACACGATGTTCCCCGGCTGGGTCCAGAACGTCGCGCTCGTGCTGGCGACCCCGATCGCTCTGCTGTGTGGGCGCGAGCTGGTGCGCAGCCGCCACGCGCTGCGCGCGCGCCTGCCCGAGCTCGGCGCCTTTGTGGTGATCGTGCTCGGCGTGCTCGTGATGCTCGGCGTCACCTCCTACGCCACCGACGTCGTCAAGCACGAACTGGCGCTCGGCGAGCCCCGCTACCTGCTGGTCCTGATCCCGCTGCTCGGCGCGCTCGTCGCGCTCGCCGTGCGCGGCGCCGGCCCACGCTGGATGCCGGTCGCGGGCGCGGCCCTCGTGGTGCTGTTCCTCGGCCACGACCTGTTCAGCCAGCTGCAGGTGATCGCTCGGTATTACGGGTAGGGGGCGACAGATGAGTCCCGGATGACGACCGCCGGGACTACCGCAGACCGGCGCCGTTCTTTCGTGGAAGGTCTGCCCACACGCGGTCCGCCGGCACGCGACGATGCGGCGTCGACGCACATCGCATTAGCATTCCGTCGCTGCACGGCCCGCCCGCCCCCTGATTCATGCTCTGCGCGCCGACGGCATCAACCCGCACGCCTGTAACCGAGCTGCATGCAACCTGAGGACCGGCTGCACGCAGCAAACCCGTGGCAGGCTGTGAATCTACGCCGCCTTGGAAGCCGCGGTGGCCGCCTTCCGACGCCGCTGAGTGCGCTTCGACCAACCTGGGGCCTGAGGTGTTGATTTGCGGACTACTTGCTTGTCCAACACGGGCTCTCGCAGCTGCGCTCCCGTCATCTTCACGAGCGGAGCCTGTCGCGCAAGCTGCTCGAAGTTGTCAACGACGCCCCTACGCAAATGTTCTTCCAGCTCGCTGTACTGGTCGCACAACACCTTGATCTCCGAAGGGCTCCACTCCGTGAGATAGACCACTCGTTGGACGCCGACCTGACATGCGTCCTTCAGGCATGTGAAGCATGGCTTGTGTGTTGTGTACAGCGTCGTTCCCTCGATTCGAATGCCGAAGCGGGCCGCCGACAGCATGGCGTTGGCCTCCGCATGCACACATAGGCAGACATCGAGCTGCTTCGGTCCGAATGCGAGCTTCCGCACCTTGACTTTCTCGGCGGTCCGCCTGTCCCCTCCCACACTGCGCTCGCGACATCGGATGCATCCTCCGTTCTGGCAGTTCTTGAAGCCTGACGGGGTCCCATTGAACCCTGTCGACACGATCCGGTTGTCCAACACGATTACAGCGCCCACCTGGTTCTGCAAGCAGTTTCCCCGCGACTGGACCGTGCGAGCCACGTCCATGTAGTAGTGGTCCCACTGCACTTGAGCCACACGTTCTGGCACCTGCGGCGAGTCCGGCAACGGGAGTGGTCCACGTCGCTTCCGGTTCTGCGATGGCACAGCGACTTGTTCGGCATCGCCCGCTCCAGCTTGATTGGGTTCCGCCGATTCTGGACATGGCTCCGACATGCCATAAGTTAGGCTTATTCGGTTGAAGAGCGCACCGGCCAGCGGTACTACGGGTGACACGCAAGGGCTTGACAAAATGAAACACACGTTCCCTCTTTGCCTCGTCGGTCATGACCCTCGCCGTCGTCCACGCACAAAATTTCCGTCGTGCGTGCGAGCTAGTCTTGTAATCGATGGCTCTCGGAGCTAATGCGCTCGTTTTACTCGATCTTCTCCGTGGTGATGGACGTGCCTCCAACCGGGGCACTCTCAGACGTAATCTCAAACTCAGCGACGCCAACTTCGACCTTGCGCTGGATGAACTGGTCGGAGCGGGGCTGGCGACGTTGGTGGGGAAACGTCGAGTCGCCCGAACGACTGTCGGAGCGAGCGATCTCAGCGTCGATGCAGCGATGCTGTTGGCTGCGCTTCCAGGCGACGGCTCAACGGTCGGCAGCTACAACCTGCGCTCCAAACTCAACCTTGACGATTCGACATATGCCCAGGCGAAGGCCGAGCTTCGTTCTGCTGATCTGATCAAGGTTGGAGTCGGCTACGGCGGAACGGTCGCCCGTACTTCCGTGCTTCCCGGGGCCACCGAGGCAAGCAAGCTATCGGCCGCCGGACTTGTGAAACTCGAGAAAGAGCTGTACGAGCCATTTGTCGAATGGCTACGATCATCGCTGGCTGATCAAGGCTTAGCTTTCGCCGAGGCCCGAGTGACCGCCACGCCCAGAGGCTACAAATCTGACAGCGGCCAATGGTCGCGCCCGGACATCACCGCCGTTCACGTGTTCAAGTATGACTGGCTGCCGGAGATCACAGTCGAGGTCTCGAGCTATGAGATCAAGCGCGCGTCAGACGCAAGGAAGCTCGAGAGTGTTTATGAGGCGGCGGCGCACGGACGGTGGGCGCACCGCGCAAGCCTCGTGGTGGAGCACGCGGATGACAACGACGTGGTCCCTGCGCCGATCTTTGACGAGATCGGACGGTTTCGCCTCGGGCTCTATGCCATGCGCTCGCGCCCCAGGGGCGGTTTCGAGGTGCGCGAGATCATCAAGCCACCCCTCACCCAGGAGTCTCAGCCCGAAGACGTCAACGAACTGATCGGCTACTTCCTCGGGGAGAAGAGAGAACTCCGCAACAGTTACCTCAAAGCCATCGGTCAGTAGCTCGCAGTCGCGTAGACATCGAGCGGCTTCGAGCGCTCGTCCAAAGCTCGCGAGTTCGTCGTCGCTGCAATTGGCTAGCGAGGCTTACCCGAATAATCCGACTCTCCGTAAAGTTTGGAACGTTGTGGGTCGATACACGCGATGTGGATCTTCTGATCAGCTACATCCTGGGCGCTGCGAGCGCGGCCATTCTGATCATCGTTGTGCTGCGCGGTCGCGCTGGCGGCAATCCAGGCGTGGCCGACTCGATTGGCGAGTTGCGCGGACTTCTGGCCGGCGTGAGCCGCCAGCAGGACCGCTTGGTGACGGAGGCTACACAGTGGAACCAGCTGCTTGGCCACGCGGGGCAGCGCGGGCACTGGGGCGAGCTCACGCTGCAGAACCTCGTCGAGGCAGCCGGGCTGCGCGAGCACGTCGACTTCGACGTGCAAGTCCACGTGTCCGACGGCGAGAAAGCGGCACGACCCGATCTCGTCCTTCGCCTGCCCACGGGAGGATGCGTCCCCGTCGACAGCAAGGCGACCTGGGACGCCTACCGGGACAGCCTGAAAGCAGAGGAGCTGAGCGCCCGTGAGGAACTGCTGACCAAGCATGCCCGCAACGTCCGCTCGTGTGTCCAGACGCTTGCTCAGAAGGCGTACTGGTCCCAGTTCGCGCGCGCTCCGGAGATGGTGGTGTTGTTCATCCCCTCAGAAGCCGCGTTTGCCGCGGCGGCGGCGCAGGATCCCGAGCTGCTCGAATACGCAATCCGACAGCACGTGGTGATCACAACGCCAAGCACACTGTTCGCGCTCCTCCAAGTCGTGGCCGCCGGATGGCATCAGGACGAGCTGTCCAAGAACGCCGAGCAGATTCGCCACCTCGGAGCTCAGCTCGTCAAGCGCTTGACGGCTATGGCCGAGCAGCTCGCGAAGGCGTCCCGGGGTCTCGATTCGGCGGTTCGCGCCCACAACGAGGTCGTGGCGAGCTGCGAGGGCAAGCTTCTCGACACCGCACAGCGAATGGGAGATCTCGGCGTGCCTGGCGCATCAGAGCTGAAGGCTCCTCCGCCCGCAGCTGTCAGCGTGCGGGCACCTCGCCTATCCACGGACAATACGATCACGGCACGATCTTGAGTTGCTCGTGCACCGGCGCTCGGCGAGCCCCGCTACCTGCTCGTGCTGATGCCGCTCCTCGGCGCAGACCGCCCGGTCACCGAGTGACGGCCCCAAACACGGTTCGCACATCGCCCTGTTGGGAGCGCTGGTCGCGCTGGCCGTCCGAGACCCCGGAGCCGACGGCCCCCGGCAGCAGCCGTGGGCTGCACGGCTTGCTGCGCGCTACGCCGCGCTCGGAGCCGCCGCGCCGTGCCCGCCGTCCTCGCCGTCGGTGCCCGTAGGCGCGGAGACGAGGCGCGGAAGCCGCGAGTAGCACTCCGGACACAGCATTTCGCTGCGTCTGGGAACGCCATCGAATCACCACCGTGGTTTGTCGTGGATGCCCTCATGGGTCGCAGGTCCCATACACTGAAGCTATGCCATAATCATCTCCAAATATTCTGACGTTTCCGACTGTTGTGATCGCGGGCCCTCGCCGGAACTCACCAGCCGGCCCGCGCGAGCAGCCCCAGCAGAGCCCGCCGGTAGCGGGCGAGCGCCGGTCCGGCCCAGCGCGGCAGGCCGGCGCTCAGCAGGCCGGTGTGCACGCCGGCGCAGAACAGCCGGAGGACCTCGTAGTCGGAGACGCGACGCGTGGACTGCACGGCGCGCCGCCAGGCGATCAGCTGGCGGCCGTGTGCCGGCAGCGAACACCACGCGCGCACCTTTTCTCCAAGCCAGCCCTCGGAAAACGCGCGTCTGACCACCGCCGCCTCGGCGGCCAGCAGCAGCGGCGCGAGCAGCGCGAGCGTGCGCAGCCGCAGGTTGGCCAGTAGCGCCCACGCGCGATTGCGCTCAAGATAGAACCACTTCTCCGCTCCGTTCTGAAAGGCATAGTCGTGCACGGCAACGGCCCCAGGGCAGTACCTGATCCGCCACCCGGCCAGGCGCAGACGCCAGGCCAGGTCGGTGTCGTCGACGTACATGAAGAAGTACGGGCACATCCCGCCGGCGCACAGGAACGCCTCGCGGCGGACCAGCAGCGCGGCCCCGGAGACCGCGGCGACGTCGCGCGCCGGCCCGTGCTCGCGAACGCGCCCGTAGCCGCCCGACCAGGAGAACCCTGCGAGGTTGACGGGATTCTCGCCGGCGTTGATACGCCCGTCGGGGAGCAGCACCTGGGCGCCGACGACGGCGACGTCGCGGCCGTCGACGGCCTCCAGCAGCCGCGCCAGGCAGTCGGGCGCGGCGAGCGCGTCTGGGTTCAGGAAGAACAGCCACTCGCCGCTCGCCTGCCCGGCCGCGAGGTTGGCGGCGCGCGTGTAGCCGAGGTTGGAGCCGCTGTGGACGATCCGGATATCGGGGACGGCCGGACCGGCGGAAACGGCGCCACGGGCGAGCGCAGCGGCGGCGAGCGCCCCGGAGACGAGCGGAATGGCGGACAGGGCCCGCGCGGTGGCACCGTCTGGAGCGTTGTCGACTACGAGCAGCTCGACCGGCGCCAGCGTCTGCGCGGCGAGGCTGCGCAGCGCCGCCCCGGTCGCGGCAGGATCCGCGAAGGACACCACCACGGCTGTGATCGTCGGAGGCATGGGCGGTGAGGGAGCGGTCTTTATACCTCGCGGTGGTGCCGGCCTACAACGAGTCGGAGACGATCGCCGCGGTCGTGCGCGCGCTGCGTGCGCACGCTCCGTTATTCGACACGCTCGTGATCGACGACGGCTCGAGCGACGATACGGCGGCGCTGGCGGCGCGCGCCGGCGCCACCGTCGTGCGATTGCCATTCAACGTGGGCATCGGCGGCGCCGTGCAGACCGGCTTCGTGTATGCGCGCGAGCACGGCTATGGGTTTCTCGCGCAGGTCGATGGCGACGGCCAGCACGACTCGCTCGAGCTCGCGCGGCTGTGCGAGACGATGCAAGCGGAGACGGTCGACACGGAGACGGTCGACATGGTGTGCGGCTCGCGCTTCCTCGGCGACGAGCGTCACTACCGCGCGCCGCTCGGACGGCGCACCGGGATTCACATCTTCGCGTTCGTGCTCTCGCGGCTGATCGGCATGCCCGTCAGCGATCCGACCTCGGGCTTTCGCCTCTACAACCGCCGCGCAATCGAGCTGTTCGCGCGCGAGTACCCGCACGACTACCCCGAGGTCGAGGCGGTGCTGATCCTCCACCACAACCGCCTGCGCATGCGCGAGGTGCCGGTGAGGATGCACGTCCGCGGCGGAGGCACCTCCTCGATCGGCGCGCGGCGCGCGGCCTACTACATGGTCAAGGTGCTGCTGGCGCTGCTGGTCGGCGTCGGCCGCCGCCGCCCTCCGGCCAAGCTCGGCGAGCGCATCAGCTCGGGCGCCGGCGCGGGTGCCGGCCAGGCCCTCTAGCGAGTCGATGCCCACGCGCATCCAGCTCGTCACGATCCTCGGCGCCGTCCTGCTGCTGGCGACCGTGCTCGAGATGGTGCGCCGGCGGCGTCTCGGAGAGCGCTACGCGCTGTTGTGGCTGCTCTCGGCGGTCGTGCTGCTGGGCCTGGCGATCTGGAGCGGCGCGCTGCAGCGGATCAGCCGCGCGATCGGCGTGATCTACCCGCCCAACGCGCTGTTCTTCATCGCGATCGGCTGCATCGTGCTGCTGCTCTTGCACTTCTCCTCGGTGCTCTCGCGCCTGACCGAGCAGACCGAGACGCTCGCCCAGCGCCAGGCGCTGCTGGAGGAGCGCCTGCACCGCCAGGAGCGGCTCGCCGAGGGCGCGTCCGAGCTCTCGCGCGATGATGACGAGGCCCGACTGGTGGAGCCAGCCAGGTTGGTGGCGTTGCACGGCGATCGCGGGGGCGCGGCTTAGGCGATCTCAGAGGCCGGGCCGATGACGGCGCCGGCGGTCACGGTCGGACGGGCGATAGAAACGTCCGTGGTCGCTGCTACAAGCAGAGCCGATGACACCCGAGACCGGCACGGCAATCCTAATCCTCGCGCTGTTCGTATTGCCAGGATTCGTGACATTGCTACTCCGCGAGCGTATGTTTGCGGTGCGTGGCGAAGACACCCAGTTCGAGCGACTGTTGAACGCCCTGTACTACAGCGCTCTCATCTACGCGATCGTGTTTGCGGTCGGTGCGCTCGCAGGTTTGGGAAAGACGGACGTTGTGCATCTCTACCACGGAGAAAAGTCACTGGCGGTAGACCTTGCGGCCGCGGTAGTTATCGCGCTCGTCCTACCTGCGGTAATCGCCACGATCGGGCTGCGGTGGCGTAGCTCCCCCAACATCAGGCCAAGCGTCTTGAAGTTCATCGGCATCTCGCCTTCGCATAGCGTCAGCTCAGGCTGGAACGAGGCATTCAGCCGCGGGGGTTCGCCGATGCTGCGCGTCACCTTGAAGGACGGCCGAGTTGTCGGTGGCTATCTCGGCGAAGGGAGCCTCGCCGGCTACTCCGAGCACGCCCAGGACTTGTTCATCTCGGAGCGATGGTCGATCAACCCTGAGAACGACTGGTTCACAGGGGTGGCAGAAGGCACCGCCGGACTCTGGGTCGCGCGAGACGCGATAGTTTCAATCGAGTTCTACAAGCGTCCATCAGATGACACACGCACTCAACAGAAGCTGCCCAGCCAATCGCTATCATGAGCACTATGACTGACGAGCGACGGCTTCCTCCCGTTGAAAAGCGAGGGGGTTATCAGCCGCAAAACGCCGCACCTAGCCCCCAGCAGCCACCGCCTGCGCCAAGCGACTCAGCGTCGAGCGCTAAACCTCCGGCGTCGCCGGTCCCAGCATCGCCTCAGCCTTCCCGCGACGCATAACGATTGCGGACGGGGAGCCACGAGAGCGCCGACGGCTCGCGCCCGCCAGCCGCCCTCCTCGCAAAAACAGGGCCCACGCCCTCTCCACCTCACGCCGGCACCCGACGCCGCGAAACGAACAGCGCCTGGCGCACGACCTCGAGCAGCGCACGCCGGTCCTCGCCGCGCAACCCGATGGTGACGAACACGCTTAGCGACACGGCCACCGAGACGGCGAACAGCAGGCCGGCCACGAGCAGCGAGCGCGTGTCGCGCCCGACCGCCTCGTACAGCGCCAGCGACACCCCCACCTGCAGCGCGAGCCCCGGCAGGTTCGGCCCCAGCAGCCGGCGCAGCCACACGCCGAGCGAGCACTCGAACTCGCGCAGGTAGTTCCACAACAGCACCGGCCACGCCAGGCCGTTGGCGATCAGCGTGCCGAGGATCACGCCGACGAAGCCCAGCGGGTACACCAGCGCGATCGACAGCGCGACGTTCAGCGCGGTCGCGCCGAGGTTGACGATCAGCGGCAGGCGGATCCGCCCGAGGCCGTAGAGCATCGTCGCGCCGACGTTCTGGACCGTCTGGACGCCCTCGTATACCACGAACAGCTGCGCCGCGCCGACGGCGGGCGCCGCGGTCGGCCCGATCCACGACAACAGCAGCGGCCGCGCGAACACGAACGCCGCGACCGCGAACGGCAGCGACGCCGCAGTCGCATAGCAGGAGCCGCGCACGTACATGTCGCGCAACACGTTGCGATCGCGCCGCTGCGAAGCCGCCGCCGGCACGACCGCCGAGACCGACACGGTCGCGATCGTGGCGGCGCTGAGGTTGACCTTGTTGGCGATCTCGTACAGCCCCACCTGGCGGGCGCCGAGCGCGAGGCCGACGATCGCCTTGTCGATCTGGTTATACACGACGCTCGTCAGGCGCAGCGAGAACACGCCGCCACCGAAGCGCACGAGTCGCGCGAGCTCGGCGCGCCGCACGTGGCGCGGGCCGGCGCGCAGGCCGGCGACCGCGCGGTGCGCCAATAGCCAGTAGGCGATCAGCGCTGCCAGCGTGGTCACCGCCTGCGCGACCCCCAATCCGGCCACCCCCCAGCCGGCGAGCACAGCCAGCACGAATAGCACCGCCTGCGCCAGCGCCCGGCCGAGTTCGACCAACTGGAAGTTTACAAATTTCTGAGTTCCCTCGAGCACCGCCACGAACGCGCGCGCCGGCAGTTCGAACGCGAGCTGGGCGCCGATCAGCGCGAAGCAGGCGGTGGCGGCGTCGCGCAGGCGCGGCGACACGCCGATCGCGAGCACCAGCACGTGCGCCAGCGCGATCGTCAGCGGCGTGAGCACCGCGGCGATCGCACAGAACAGCACGAGGCTGCTGGCGACCGTGCGGTTGAGCGCCTCCGGGTCGCGCTCGTCGAGCGCCTCGGCGACATAGCGCACGGTCGCCCCCTCGATGCCGAGCGCCGAGAACGAGGCGTAGCCGCTGCCGAGCGTGAGTGTCACCGCAAAGGCCCACACGCCGTACGCCTCGAGCCCCAGGCGGTGGATCAGAAACGGTGTGAGCGCCAGCCCGATCAGGATGCTCGTGACGCTTCCGGCCGCGCTGGCGAAGGTGTTGCGCACGAGCTGTGCGGCCGGCGTTCTCATCGCTGCGACGATAAGCGTCGCACGCCGCCATGTGGCCTGGACCGGATCAGACCAACCGGAATGTTTCTGATTATGCGTACGGCGTGCGCTGCGTCCCCGCGACCACTCATGCCCCAGAATTAGAGACATCGAGTGGTCTCCCGACGCTCGATCGAACCCCGAATCCGGCTCTGGCAAGCGGTTCGTCCGCACGCGCTGGGCAGCCCGACCACGACCGGCGGCGAGCACTTCAAGCTTGTGCGATGGCGCCGCCCACCGACATCACCTTCCTGATCCCGGCCTACAACGAGGCGCGCACGATCGGCGACGTGCTCGACGGGATCGCGGCCCTCGGCCTCGACTACGAGGCGATCGTGGTCGACGACGGCTCTACCGACGCGACCGCCGCGATCGTGTCCGCGCGCGAGACCCCGGGAGGGCGCGTGCGCCTCTTGCGCAAGCCAAACGGCGGCAAGGGCACGGCGCTGCGCCACGGGATCCCTCACTGCCGCGGCGAGATCGTCGTCGTGCAGGATGCTGACATGGAGTACGACCCGCGCGACGTGCCGGCGCTGATCGAACCGATCGAGCGCGACGCCGCCGATGTCGTGTACGGCTCACGCCTGTCCGGCGGGCGTCCGCAGCGCGCCTACCTGTTCTGGCACATGGTCGGCAACAAATTCCTCTCGCTGCTGACGGGCGTGCTCTTCAACACCACGCTCACCGACATGGAGACCGGCTACAAGGCGTTCAGCCGCCGGGCCCTCAGCTCCCTGCGCCTGACCGAGAACCGCTTCGGCATCGAGCCCGAGATAACCGGCGAGGTCTGCCGCCGGCGCATGCGCGTCTACGAGATCCCGATCTCCTACTACGGCCGCACCCACGCCGAGGGCAAGAACATCACCTGGCGCGACGGCTTTCGCGCGGTCTTCGTGCTGGCGCGCACGCGGCTGCGCCCGCTGCGCGCGGCCGATCAGGCGGCGGTTCCGCGCACCGCTCTGGCGCCGGTCTCGAGCGCGGACGCCGTGTCTGCGCCGAGCGCCGTGACGGTGTCCGCCGACGCCGGCGCGGCCGCGTTGGCGAGCGCGGGCTCGGCCAGCCGCACCCGTGAGCCGGCTCGCGGCGCTCGCGCCAGCTCACGGGTCAGCGCGCCGGCGAGGTGAAAGATCGCGGCCGCGGCGATCAGCATCGGACCGACGACCGTGCGGTTGGCCGAGGTCGAGATCAGCCACGGCAGTTCGTTGGCGCTGATCACATACGCCCATAGGATCGTCGCCGCCGCGGCGAGGCCGGCGAGCGCGTAGAACGCGGCCACAGCCCGCAGCCGCGGGGTCGCGAGCCCAGCGATCACGAGCGCCAGCGCGAGCGGCAGCAGGTAGGCCCAGTTCGACTGGTTGGTGACTTCGGCGAACAGGGCGTTCACGGTCGGGGAGACGCGATCGCCGCGTTCCAGCAGGTACGACGGGTCGAGACCGTGCCCGACCGGCATTTCGCTGGTGATGTGATGGGCGGCCAGCCACAGCCGCCACGGCGCGATCAGGACGGCGAAGCCCGCGATCGCGGCGAGCAGCGGCGCGGGCGCGCGCCGGCGCGATACTCCCGGAGCGCCGGCGACCAGCGTCAGCGCCAGCGCCGCGGCGAGCACGCTGACGGCTCCGGTCAGCCCCTCGTCCTTGGTGCCCGCCGCGGCCGCCAGCATCAGGACGGCCAGCGCCAGGTCGCGCCCGCGCCGGCCGGCGATCCACAGCCCGAGCGCGAGCGCGCCGAGCATCAGGAACAGCCCCATCGGCACGTCCGCGTACATCGTCATCAGCTGGCTCCAGATCGCCGGTGTCACGGCCAGCAGCCCGACCAGCGGCGCCCACACGGCCGGGCGCGCAACGCGCGAGGCGACGTACGCAGTCGCCCACAGGAACGCGACGAACAGCACCCAGAACCACACGTGCAGGCTTTGCGTGTCAGCGCCGCCGACCGCGTGAAACCAGCTCGACTCGTACAACGGAATCAGCAGCGGGTAGCCCTGGTGCATGAACGCATACACCGGCGAGGTGAAGAACGCGCTCGGCAGGTGCCCGAAGTCGTACAGCAGCGTCGCCTTGCGCGCCCAGATCGACCACGAGTCCCACGCCTCGAGCGGCTGCACCCGCGCCCAGCGAAACGTGAGCACGGCAAACACGCCGAGCGCCAGCAACACGGTGATCGCCACCCAGCGGTCGAAGCCGACGCGGCGCGCCGCCCGCGCCGTGCGCATCGGCCGTTCGGTGCCCCCACCATCGTCGTTCGGCGCGGCGCACGCGCGCGTGCGCGCGCGCGGGTGCGCTCCCTCCAAAGTCGATCGCCCCTCCAAAGTCAATCGCCCCGCCGAAGCCGACCGCCCCGCGCCCGATCGGTGCGCCTGACATCCCCCCCACCTCAGCTCGTCCCGCCGCGCGCTCAGCGCCAGCCCGCCGGCGCCGATCACGCCCGCCAGCAGCGCGAGCGTCCCCGACCCGACCGGCGCACCGGTGCACAGCAGCGCGATACCGGCCAGCAGCACGGTCGCGACCCCGGTCATGAACGCCAGGCCGAGCGCCGCGGCCACGCCGCCCGCGCTCGGGCGCACCAGTCCCAGCGCCGCCAGCACGCCCAGGCCCGCGAAGCAGTAGCCGGCGGCGAGCACCAGTGCCGCAAGCTCAGTCGGCATCGGACCTCCGGGCCAGCGCAAAGCCTGGGGCGTATTCGTCAACCGTGCCGAAGCTGTCGCGCTCGGACGGGGTCAGTCGCGGCGCGACGCCGTAGAACAGGATCCACTCGGCTTCCGCGGGGCTCGCGGTGGCCCGCTCGGGCAGCAGCTCATACGTGCTCCACTGGCCCAGTTCGGCTTCCTGCAGGACCGCCGCCGGTTCGATGTAGTACGTGCCGGTGGCGGCGCCGCCGCGCCCGTGTGCCGCCGCGAGCATCGTCTGACGCGCCCATTCCAGGAATTCGTTCTGCGCGCGTGGGTCGGCGGCGTGCTCGGCTTCGGACGGCGAGGCTTCCGCGGCCGCCTGCGTCTGTTCCGTGAGCGTGCTGGCCGTTTCATAGCCGTGCACGACGAACAGAACGCCCGCCGCCAGCACGACCAGCAGCCCGACGCCCGCAACGGCAAAGCTTCGCAACGGCGTCAGCACTCCGCGCAGCAGGCGCGCGAGCAGCAACCCGCCCGCCAGCACCGCCAGCGCTTGCACGATCAGTGACACCGCGGCCCCATGCCGCCATCATCGGCGCAGGCTTCGCCTCAGGTCAAATAGTCGGAAACGTTGGGACCGGCGTGAGTCGGAGACGAAACTGGCGCAAGACGGATGACGGCGATCGGCCGCAACCGAGGTGGGCGCGGGAGGTCGCTCCCCAGCTGGCCAGCGGCCCCGGCGTACCCCCAGAAGGCCGTGGCACGCCTGAGAACATCACGCGCATGACCGCGACGCCCGCCGGCGTGGAGCTGGCTCCATCTGCTGACGCTGTCCTGCGCCGCGCGCGAGAGCCCCGCATCGGGTACTGGCGGCGATGGGCCGACTCGCGGGTCGCCGACATGCTGGCTGCGGCGGCCGCGGTGCTGCTCGTGGCTGGCCCGCTGCTGTTCACCGACTCGGGGTTCGTGCTCGACTTCACCAACCATCTGTGGCTCGTGTGGGTCGCCGGCAAGGCACTTTCCCAGACCGGCCATCCCAGCTATTTCCTCAACGCGACGCCGCTCGGCGTGTTCTATCCCTGGTTTGCGTTCTACGGAGGGACGCTCTACACCATCACTGGGGCGCTCTCGCAGTTGCTCGGTGGACACCCGATTCCGGCATATGTCGCCGTCACGACGCTGGCGATCGCCGGTGCCTATGGCGGCATGCTGTGGCTGGGACGCCAGCTCGGCCTCGAGCGCTGGCTCAGCCATGCGCCTGCGCTGGTGGTGGTGACGAGCGCCTATTACGTGAGCAACCTCTACGGGCGCGGCGCCTGGACCGAGTTCATGGCCACGTCCGCGATTCCGCTGATGGCCGCCAGCGCCCTGCACCTCACGCGCACCCGGCCGTGGCGGCCCTGGCCTGTGGTCGCGTTCCTGTCCTCGACGATCGTGTTCACGGGCAGCCACAACGTCACGCTGCTGTTGGGCACGACCGTCGGCGCGGTCACCCTGGCGATCTTGTGGATCGCGCTCGGAGCACCGACTGGGCTGCCGTTCCGGCGTCTGGCGATGGTGGCCGGGTTGGGTCTGGCGAGCCTGCTGGTGAGCGCGTGGTACCTGGTGCCCGACCTCAGCTACGCCACGTTCGTCAAGGCGCACCTCGAGACGGGGCTCGGCGAAGGCGGGTACGCCGTCTACAAAACGTTTCTCCAGCCGATTCTCTCGTTCGACGCGCCCGCGGTGCTGTTCGACCCGCTGCGCACCACGCCCGCCGCAGGCGGAGTGCCGGGGCTGTTCGTGCAGGTCCCCGACTGGTTTCTGGTCTGGGCGCTGGCGGCCGGCGCGCTCCTGCTCGGGCGGGGAGCACGGCCAGAGGAGTCGGCCGCGCTGTCCCGGCGGTTGCGGCGCGTCTGGGTTGGGGTCGCAGCGCTCATCGCGATCCTGTTGTTGATGCTGACCTCGGCGTCGTTCTGGAAAAGCATCCCGTCTCCGTACAACCTGATCCAGTTTCCGTTTCGCCTCAACAGCTACGTGTTCTACACGGTCGCCGCACTGGTGCTCGTGAGCGCGCTCGCGATGCAGCGGGCGCTCGGAGAGCCGCGATTGCGCCGCCGGGCCAGATCGCTGCGCGGCGGGCTGGTCGTCGTGTGCGCGATCAGCGTCGGACTGTGCGTATGGCAGACATGGGTGCCCAACACGCTTTACTCGAACTCCTACAGGCGGCGTGGCGAAGCGCTCGCGAGCGCGAGCACCGCACCGCGCAGCTGGTATGACGAAGGCTCCTACAACGACCTGCAGGCGCCAGTGGTGGCCGCCAAGGGCGAGCTGATCATCCCTCCGAGCTACGTCCACGGGGATCGCTTCGCCGCATGGGTGAACCTACCGCCTGGCCGAGCGCCGATCCAGACCGACATCGCCGGCGGCGCCTATCTGGTGCACATCTCCGGCGGCCTGACCCGAATCGGGCGCAATCAGGCCGGCTTTGCGGTCGTGCGTCGCTCGAGGCCCGCGGGCAACCCGGTGCACGTCGTCATCGAAACGACGCACAGCGCCACGATCGCGCTCGGGTGGGTGATCAGCGTGCTCGCGTGTGTGACGCTGGCGGGCGTGATCGCGTTCACCGCCGTCCGCTCTCGCCGCTCCTGAGTCGCGCACACTGGAAACATTTCTGACTATTTGTCGCGGCGTCGCTGCCGTGGTTCACTGCGCCAATGCAGCCGACGGCACTCAATGCGCGCCCGACCGCACACGACGCTCCCGCGGCTTCGGGCAACGGGCTCGCGCATCCGGTACACGAGGCGCGCAGACGCGTGCTCAGCATCGTGATTCCCGTGTACAACGAGCAGGACAACGTCATGCGCATCCACGAGCGCATCGCGCGGACGCTCGCGCACCTCGAGCTCGACTGGGAGCTGATCTTCAGCGTCGATCCCTGCACCGATCGCACCGAGGAGCGTGTGCGCGTGCTGTGCGATCGCGACAGGCGGGTGAAGATGCTGCGCTTCTCGCGCCGCTTCGGCCAGCCGATGGCGACGATCGCCGGGCTCGAGGCCGCAGCCGGCGACGCGGTGGTGGTCGTCGACTGCGACCTGCAGGACCCGCCCGAGCTGATCCCGGCGCTGGTGGCGCGCTGGGACGAGGGCTACGACGTCGTCTATGCCCAGCGGCGCAGCCGCGCCGGCGAGACGGCCCCGAAGCGGATCGTCTCGGCGCTGGCCTATCGCGTGATCGCGCGCATCGCCGACGTCGACATTCCCCCCAACACCGGCGACTTTCGGCTGATGAGCCGCCGCGTGGTCGACAACGTGGTGGCGCTCAAGGAGGGCCACGGCTTCCTGCGCGGCCTCGTCGGCCTGGTCGGATTCAGCCAGACGAGCGTCCTCTACGACCGCGATCCGCGCGCCGCGGGCGAGGGCAAGTACAACCGCTTCCTGGGATCGCTGCTGATCGGCCTGAACGGCGTGGTCGGCTTCTCGCGCTACCCGCTGCAGCTGATCTCGCTGATCGGCATGGCGCTGTCGGGACTCGCGTTCGCGCTGGCGCTGGTGTACTTCGCGATGAAGCTCGGCGGTGCCCCGTTTCCGGTCGGCAACCCGACGATCGTGATCGCGATGTCGTTCTTCAGCGGCATCCAGCTGCTGTCGTTGGGGATCATCGGCGAGTACGTCGGACGCATCTACGACGAATCGCGCAACCGGCCCAAGTACATCGTCGAGTCCCGCCACGGGTGGAACACGCCGGCATGAGCTCGCTCGTCGACGAGCAGGCGGCCGTGCGCAGCCGGCCCGCGAGCGCGCCGTGGCAACGGCTGCTGAGCCGCGGCCTGGCGCTGGCGCGGCTCGATCACATCGGCGCGCAGGCGGTGCGCTTCGTGATCACCGGCGCCGTGGTGTCGATCGTCTACGTCAGTGTCACGACGTTTCTCTCGCAGGCCTCGCACGTGGCCTTCGAGCTCGCCCTCGCGATCGGCTGGAGCACGGGGATCTGCGTGCACTTCACGCTGCAGCGCACGTTCGTGTGGGCGCGCCAGGCCGGATTCGCGCTGCCGCTCTCCAGCCAGATGGGCCGCTACCTGCTGGTCGCGGGTTCCCAGTTCGGGCTCACGGCTGCGAGCACGGCGCTGCTCCCCGCGGCGCTTGGGCTGCCGGTCGAGGAGGTCTACCTGGTGACCGTGGCGCTGCTGACCTCGGTCAACTTCCTGGTCTTCCGCAACGGCATCTTTCACGCCGAGGAGCCCGTGCTCGCGGGCCCCGTCGGGAACTTAGCGAGCACCTGAGCGGGGCTGTCGGCCGCCGGGGGTAGCGCGCGCAGGAACGCGTCCGTCTCGGCCAGCGCGCGCGCAGTGCCGATCTCGTAGTAGCGCGCGCGGGCCTCGAAGCCACACAGCAGACCGGCGCGAGCGAGCCGCGCGAAGATCGCCGCGAGCTCGCGCTCCTGCGGAGCGAACGATTCGAGCACGTCGCGCGTGAGCCCGCCGAGGCCGCAGTCGATCCAGGCCATCGAGCCCGCCGGCGCGCCCTTCTCGTACGTGAGCACGCGGCCGCCAGCGAAGTCGGCGTTCGAGATCTCGTGGCGGTCGCGGTTGTGCAGGACCCCCATCAGCCCCGGCAGCCCGCTGGCGCGCCAGGCGCGCGCGGCCGCCGCGTAGTCGATCGGCAGATAGGTGTCGCCGTTGAGCACCAGGAAGCGCTCGCCGAGCAGCGGCAGCGCGCGGCGCACCGCCCCGAGGGTGCCGTCCAGCCCCGGCGCGTCGTAGCTGTAGCGCAGGCCGATGCCGAAGCGCTGAGGGCCGATGCAGCGCTCGATCCGCTCGCCGAGATAGCCGACACACAGGACCGCCTCGCCGGCGCCGTGGCGCGCGAGCAGGCGCAGCTGATGGACCAGGAACGGCTCGCCGGCGACCTCGAGCAGGGGCTTGGGCGTGTCGCGCACGCGCGCGCCGAGACGGCTGCCGAGCCCACCGGCGAGAATGCACACCGGCGGCAGCCGGCCGGCCGGCTGCAGTGGCGCAGACCCAGCGGCGTCGACCAACCACATCCCACCCTCAGCGCCGGGCGCGCGCTGATCGATGCCGGTCGGCGCTCACGCGTACTCGCTCGCGTAGGCGCCGCCGAACTCGAAGTCGAAGGCCAGCTCGTGGGCCTGCTCGGCGCGCATCGCGCGCCTGACGTCCTCGGGGTGGCTGGCGTACACGAGCAGGAAGCCGCCGCCGCCGGCGCCGACGAGCTTGCCGCCGATCGCGCCGTGGCGGCGGGCCATCGTGTAGAGGCGGTCGACGTGGCCGTTGGCCATCCCGGGCGAGCGGTGGCGCTTGTTCTCCCAGTGCGCGTGCATGACTTCGGCGTAGGCCTCGAGATCGCCCTGGCGCAGCATCTCGTAGCTGTCGTGTCCCAGCTGCTTGGTGCGGTCGAGATTGGCCACCATCTCGGGCTCACCCGTCTTCGAGCGCTCGTCCTGGTCGGCCAGCACCTTCGACGCCGACCGCGCCTGGCCGGTGTAGAACAGCAGCAGCTGCTCGCGCAGCCGCTGCAGCACCTCGGGGTCGAGCTCGAGGTGCTCGACCGCGACGGTGCCGTCGGCGTTGTAGGTGAACGCGCAGATGCCGCCGTGCGCGGCCACGTACGGGTCCTGCTTGCCGACGGGCTCGCCGAGCACGTCGATCTCGATCTCGCAGGCCGCCTCCGCCAGCTCGCCGGGCGCGATCGACATGTGCCTGGCGTGTGCCAGGCCCTTGAGCAGGCACACGGTGTAGGCGCCCGAGGAGCCCATGCCGGTGCCGGCCGGAACGTCGGCGACCGAGGCGATCTCCAGCGGGTTTCCGCACCAGTGGCGTAACAGGCTCTCGCGCAGGATCGGGTGGCGGATTTCGCCGACCTGCTCGACCTCCTCGAGCTCGGAGTACTTCATCCGGTAGCGGCGCTGGAAGACCGTGTGGGTGAGCATGTAGACGTACTTGTCGATCGCGCCGGAAACCGTGAACCCGCCGTGCTCGCGATAGTAGGAGGGCAGGTCGGTGCCGCCTCCGCCGAGCGTGATGCGCAGCGGCGCGCGGCTGAAGATCACGCTCACGGGATCAGCTCCCGCGGAGAGCCCGCGGCTCGGTCGCCGGCGCTGCGCGTGTCGCCGCCCTGCTCGCTCCACAGCGCCTCGTTCGCGGCGAGCCAGCGCACGGTGCGCACGACCGCCTGCTCGATCGTGAGCTTCGGCTCCCAGCCGAGCGATCGCATGCGCGCGGTGTCGAGGTACACGAGCGGGCTGTCGCCGGTCCAGCCGCGGCGGCCGCCCTCGTACTCGACGGCCGGTGACAGCGACATGCACTCGCTGACGATGCGCACCGAGTCCGCGACGCGCAGCGTTTCGTCGGTGCCGAGGTTGTAGATGTGAACGCCGCTGTCGCGCCGGTGGTGGGTGAGCGCGGTCACGAACGCGTCCACGCAGTCGCCGACGTACAGGTATGACTTCTCCTGGCGCCCGTCGCCGTGTACGCGCAGACGGGTCGGTTCGCGTCGCAGGGCACGATAGAAGTCGAACACGTGACCGTGTGTGTAGTGCTCGCCGAGGACCGAGACGAGCCGGAAGATGAGGCCGGTGAAGCCGTATCCCGCCGCGTAGGCGGCGATCAGCCCCTCGGCCGCGAGCTTGGAGGCGCCGTACAGCGACGTCTGCACCGGGAAGGGCGCGTCCTCGGGCGTCGGGAACACCTCGGGTTCGCCGTACACGGGGGCGGTCGAGGCGAACGCGATCCTGCGTACGTGCGTGGCGCGCATCGCCTGCAGCACGTTCGCGGTGGCGATCGTGTTCTGCTCGAGATCGCGTCTGGGATGCTCGAAGCCGCGGCGCACATCGGCGTTGGCCTGCAGGTGAAACACCCAGTCGCAGCCGGCGAAGGCCCGTTCCAGCGCGGCGATGTCGAGCACGTCGCCGTTGACGAGCATCACCCTGCCGCGGCGGCGCACGTCGGCCACGAACTCGCGCCGGCCGGTGCTGAAGTTGTCGAACAGCACGAGCTCGACGTCGCCGTGCAGACGCTCGGCGAGGTTGCTGCCGATGAACCCGGCGCCCCCGGTGATGCAGATCCGTTTCATCTCGCTTGCACGCTACCAGGGACGCGATTTAATGGAATGTTTCCGATGACCTGTACGCCAGCATTCGTTCAGCTCCCTCGGCAAGGTCGCCGGCGCGCAGGTCGGCACGCGCGGCGTCCGTACGCCGGTCGGCGGTGGCTTGGCACTCGAGCAGCAGCGTTCGGCAGCCGGCCGCGCGTCCGGCCTGGATGTCGACGTCGGTGTCTCCCACCATCCAGGAGGCGCCGAGATCGGCCTCGACCGCGCGCGCGGCGTCCAGGAGCATGCCGGGCGCGGGCTTGCGACAGTCGCATCCCATCGTAAGCTCCGGTACGACGCCTTCGGGGTGGTGCCAGCACAGGCGCGAGGCGCTGAGCGCGACGCCCGCCTGTGCGAGTAAGCGTTCGACCTCGGCGTGGACCTGCAGCAGCCGCTCGATCGAGGCCTTGCCGCACGCGGCGGCGGGCTGGTTTGTGACACAGACGAGTGCGAACCCCGCCTGCGCGAGCCGGGCGGCCGCCGCCGCGGCGCCGGGAATCAGGCGCACCTCGCGGGCCATCAGCGGCGACTCGCGCGTGCCCGACCGTGGATCGACGACGAGCTCGTTGAGCACGCCGTCGCGATCGAGAAATGCGACGGCTTGCTCTGTGCTCATGCGCCGGCGCCGGCCGCGTCTCGCGCGGCGCAGAGAGCCTCCCAGCGGGCGGGCTCGAGCGCGAGCTCGGGATGGGACACGAGCGCGTGCCAGACGGCCGCCTGGAAGGACTCGACGAGCGGTGTGTGCAGGGCGGCCGGAGGGTCGATCACGATCGCCACGTCCGCGAGCTCGGCCAGCTCCCCGCCGGGCGCGCCGGTGACGCCGTAGATCGGCGCGCCCGCGTCGCACGCGGCGTCCATCGCGCCGACGAGGTTGATCGACAGACCGCGCGCGCGCGAGCCGCCGCTCACCGAGAACACGAGCAGCGCGTCGCGCTCGCACAGATGTGACACGCTCAGCCAGCCGGTGAACGACGTCTCCCAGCCGTCGTCGTTGGCGCGCGCGGTGAACTCCGAGACGTTGTCGGTGGGGGCGTAGCTCTCGATCCGGCAGATCTTGCGAAAGTCGTTGACGGCATGCGAGGCGTGACCGGCGCCGCCGCCGACGCCCACGATGAACAGCCGCCCGTGGCGTTCGCGAACCTCGACCAGGCCGCGGACGATCGCGTCCAAGCAACCCGCGTCGATCGCGCTCGCGATCGCGGCCACCGCCTCCAGGTAGGCGCGGCCGTGGTCGGCGCGCGCAGAGCCGCGGCCGTTGTTCACCGCCACAGACACGATTAACTCCTTTCAATCCCGAAAACCGCGCGCCCGTGCGCCTCGCTCGCGCGTCTGCTCGAGACACCGTCTCACGGACGTGCTCGTTAACGCCGTTCCGATTTTCTGTCGCTGTTCGATGGTATATGCGAGCCGGTTTCCAGCGCACGCGATTTCGGGAATTGTCTCTGACTGACGGAGAATCGATGTGCCCGGCGGTAGGGTCGACCTCGATGGGCACAGACACGGGCGCTCCCGATTCGACCCGCGGCGCCGACTACACCGGACGTCTGCTGCGTCTGGAACGGGCGCGCTGGAAGCGCGTCCTGAACGCGCAGGCCCCGTACAGGTGGCACATCCGGCGGTTGTTGGGCGCGCACGAGACGCTCGACGTCGGCTGCGGCATCGGGCGCAACCTGGAACACCTGGCGCCGCATGGCGTGGGCGTCGATCACAACGAGCATTCGGTCGAGGTCTGTCGTGCGCGCGGCCTGCGGGCCTTCACCCCGGCGCAGTTCGCAACCAGCGGCTACGCCAAGCCGGGCCGCTTCAGCGCGATGCTGGTGGCGCACGTGATCGAGCACATGACCCGCGGCCAGGCGATCGGGCTGCTGTCCGAGTACCTCGGCTATCTGGCGCCGCGCGCGCGCGTCGTGCTGATCTGCCCTCAAGAGCGCGGGTACGCCAGCGACCCGACCCACATCCGGTTCACCGACTTCGACGGTCTCACCGAGATCTGCGACGCCGTCGGCCTGAGCGTGTCGCGGCAAGGCTCGTTTCCGTTCGCACGGGCCGCCGGCAAGGTGTTCGCGCACAACCAGTTCGTCGTCGTGGCCGCACGCGCTGGGGCGCGCACCCGCGCAACGAGCCTCACCGCGCCGGGATCACACCGCGCAGGGTGAGCTCGCGGTCGACGGAGCCCCGCGTGGAGTCTCGCCCAGCTGCGCGATCAAGGCGTCGCATTCGCGGCAGACGACTTCGCAGTTCGCATACGAGTATCCGCTCTCTCCCGCCACGAGCCTGCGGCGGTAGACCCGCTTGTCCGCGGTCAGCTCGGCCGCGCAACGCCCACGGTGCTCGTGCCCGCGGCGCCGGCATTGACAGCGGTGTCCCGCGCGAATCAGCGCGAGCTCCTTGATCGCCTGAGACATCGGCATTGCATGACCCCCATGTTGGTCGTGGACTGCGTCTCTGCTGAGCACAGATCCTACGGGAACGGGCTTCCAAATGTTCTAATGCTTCTGACTACACGTTGGCCACTAGGGGCCGCTGACGCCCTGGCCGGTCACCGCGCGTCTCTGCCGTGAGCGCTCGCCGGGCCGTCAGCTGCCGGGTTCATGGCGCAGCGATGGTCTTGAGATCGCCCACGACGGCGGACACCGGCGCCTGCCAGACGCTGCGGGCGAAGCTCGAGCGTTCGGCCAGGAGCCGCCGGAACTCCTCGTCGCGCAGCACGGTGAGATCGATCGTGCGACCTGTTGCCTTGCCGAGCGGACGAAGCAGGCGTCTGAGCTCGCCCGGGTCGGCGTCCCCGATGGCGAGCACGTCGATGTCGCTGCCCGGCCGGCGGGCGCCCGAAGCCCAGGAGCCGTGGATCACTGCGGCATGCACGTCGGGACGATCGAGAATCGCGCGCAGCTCGCTCTCAAGGCCGACGGAGCGTCGCAACAACTCGGCGAGCGGCTTGTAGGCCGCGTCATCCGTCGCTGCAGAGAACCTGTACGGACGAGCTGTGACGTCACGACGGACCACACCGGCGGCTTGCGCGCGGCTCAACTCGCGATGTACCGAGGATTGCGGGGCATTCAGCGACTCCGCAAGTGCCTGCAGCGTCCAGCTGCGCTCAGGCTGAAGCAGCACGAGCGCGAGCAGCCGCACCTGCATCTCCGAGCGAAACAGCGGCAGCAACGGGGGTATCGACGTTCGCATTACTGAGAAGTATATCTCAGAAAAGCGATTCGCCAAGCCGAGGGCACCAGCCACGCCGGGCGGCGAGCGCACCGTAGCTCCGCCGCCTCTGGATGCGCCTTCCCCGGGGCGATCGGGTGCTGCCGCGAGGCGCCACGCGACGGGGCGAGGTCCTATTCCAACGGCGTTTCGCTTTTGTCTCGAGCTTCGGCGGGAGTTCCGGGCAGCTTCTTGACGACGTTGCTGGTGATGTGTGGGAAGATGTACTTCTTGTAGGGAGCGCCTTTGTCGGTCGAGACTTCCATCTCCATCAGCACCGTCTGGCTGTAGAGCAGGTAGTCGAACTGCAGGGTTTCCCTGGCGTTCGGGTCCTGTGACACGAGCCAGTAGTCAGCCCAGTACGCGGTCACCTTCGACTTCTGTTCCTCGAAGGGGATGTTGGTGACCGAACCCTCGCCGCCGAACAGAGGCAGGGTGGTGACCCGCCAGTGCATGTGCGCCTTGGGCTCGATCAGCTCGAGGGCGCGCTGGAGTGGAAAGCTCGGGTTCAGGGTCCAGCCTGGGTTTGGGTTCTCGAAGTCCAACGGATCTTTGAGTTCGCGCGCATACGGGTCGTCGTACTGCGGGCCGGTGGCGACGTCGAGCGATCTCCTTGCCGCCTCGTCTGCCTCCTGCGGGTAGGGAACGAACTGGTCGGGTATCACCGGAGCACCCTCCAGGACGGTGTTCGCGGTGAGACCCTTCGCGTCGGAGTCGAACTGGTCGCCGTCGTTGAGGTCGATGTTTCCGAGTGCCAGCACTGAGTTCCCGTGCGGCACGGCGATCTGCTTGGCGACCGTGAGGTACGGGGGTTGGCGCAGCACCTGGCCGTCGTCGATCTTCCCTTCGCCATAGGGACCGAGGTTCTGTTCTTCGCTGCCGAGATGAAGCCAGGCGCCGTTCTCGACGTGGACGATCTTGCCGTTCTGCGGGCCCTCCGCAAACCGGACCTGCTGCTCGTAGAACACCGCGTGAGCGAACTGGGTGTAGGTCCCACCCCGGTTCGGAGCGCCGGCAACGACGGCGAGAGCCCTGGGGTCCTGCAGGATGGGCGGATCTTCTTTGCTGGCGGTGCCGTTGAAGCGGATCGTCTCGTTGAAGGAGAAGTTCTTCAGGATGAACCCGCCATAGTCGCCGTTCGCGGGTTCGGGTCGGCGCGGTTGCCGCTGCACCTGCGGAAGCGGCATCACGTTGAAGGACGGCGGCCGACCGTCCGGCATCAGTTCAGGATCGTTCCTCCACGTACCGATCAGGAGCCGCTGAAACTCTGCGAGTGCTGTGCCCGCCACTGGGTATGGCATCGAATCCTCCTATTGCTGACGGCTGTTCGGTGCTCGACATCTAGACATGATCGCCATTATCCGTGATCCGACAATCGGAGTACATCGGAGAATCCGAATCTTTACAACTACGCGAACATGGCCCCCCCGCGCCGTTGAGCAATGGCTTTCGGTCAGCCACCGCAGCACGTCGGAGCTCACGTGCGCGTAGTCGCCGGCCGCAAACGCCACGTCCAGCCCGCAGGTCGTCGGGCTGGACGGGCGTAGGACACCATCGCGCTGATCCCGGCTTTGCCCCCATACAGGATCAGCGCGCCGCCACGATAACCGCACCGGGGCGGCTGCGAAAGCGCTGTTTCCGACTCATCGAATGCTTCTAGCGGCCCCCTCGACGTGCTCGACGACGAGCTGCACGCAGCCCCCGACACGCCTCTGACCCGCGCCGTGGCTGCCTGACGGCCTTGACGGCAGCGGCGCTGGCTGACGGCGCCCGATGTCGTTCCTGCCCGGGCCGTCACCTCTCGGTCGGATTCCATCCGCTCCTGCCGGCATCATCAAGCGGCACTGCTTCCGAGTACTCGTATGATCCACGTATCCAGGAGAGATGCCGATGGCAAAGAACCCACCCACAGGTGACAACCGTCGCCTCGGCGCGGTCCGTGATCGCTCGCAGTTCAAGACGCCGAGCGGCAACTGGGCGAAGCGAGATCCCAAGACGGGCCGCATCATCGACGTCAAGACCTCCGACAAGCGGCCGTTCAAGGGCGTTCGCAAAGAGAAATAGTCCCCCACGGTCAAAGCGAGCAGATGGCCCGCGCTTCAGCCGGCACGCGCCGGGCGACGCGGCGACGGTGGCGCGACTACAAGACGTCATCTGGCCGTAGTCCAGTCGCGAGGTTCATCGACGAGCTGTCCGATCCGGACGCTGCGTCCGTGCTGGCCGCGATGGAGGACGTGCGAGAGCGTGGCCTGCGTGCGGCACGACGCCTCGATGACGAGATCTGGGAGGTGCGGGCGGACGGCGACCGCGTGATCTATCGCGTGCTCTTCGCCCCGGAAGGAAGCCACGGTCAGGTTCTCCTCGCGCTCGAGGCATTCAGCAAGAAGACCCAGAAAACCCCTCCGTCCACCGTCAAGCTGGCTAGGAGACGCCTCATGGACTGGCGACGGCGCGGTGACGCGAAGCGCGAGGCTCGGGGACGACATCCGCGGCACCGATGAGGCATGATAAGCTCATATCCCACTAGAGATATCAATGGAGATATCGCCTTCATGGGTGGACATCATGGCTGAACGTGACTTCTTGGACGAGATGATCGATGAGCGCACGGTGCGCAACCCCGAGTTCCCGCGGCTCATCGATGCCGCCCGTCGTCGCCGCGAGCTGCTGCGCGCTCTAGCCGAGCAGCGCGAGGAGCAGGAACGCACGCAGACAGCGGTGGCCGCCTCGATGGAAACCTCGCAGTCGTTCGTCGCGCGTCTGGAGAGCACGGCTGCCGACGCAAAGATGTCGACCGTGGACCGCTACGCAGGCAGCCTCGGTTTCGTCATCCAGTACCACCTGATCCCGGCCCCGAAGGCGAACGGATCGGCGACGGTGGTGGTGCACGAGTTGGGCTGACGAGCCGGCAGCGGCCCAACGGCGTCGCGCGGAGCTACGAACTCCCAGACCGCGCGTCCCCCACCAACAACACGCGCAGCTCGCGAGCCACGCGAGCGACCTGCCCCTCGGTCATCTCCGGAAAGAACGGCAGCGCGAGCGAACGCTCGGCGACGTCCTCGCAGACCGGGAACTCCCCCGGCTTGTGGCCGAAGCGGTCACGGTAGAAGCTCATCAGGTGGATGGCCGGCAGGTAGGGCTTGGTCTGGATGCCGCGTTCGGCGAGCTTGATGCCGGTGGCATCGCGGTCCACGCCGCGCGGGAGCTGCACGACGAACACGAACCAGCTGCGTTTGCAGCCCGGGGCGTCCTCGCAGGGCAGCTGCAGGTCCTCGATGCCGGCCAGGGCTTCGCGGTAGAGGCCGGCGATGCGGGCACGCGCGGCGAGCATCTGATCGAGGTGCTGCAGCTGGGCTATGCCGATCGCGCAGGCGAGGTCCGAGAGCCGGTAGTTGTAGCCGAGGCGGTCGTGGTCGAGCCGGTCGCCGTCGGAGGAGCGGCCCTGGTTTCGCTCGGAGGCGATTCGCTGCTTGAGCTGCGGGTAGCCGAGCGTGATCATGCCGCCCTCGCCCGTGGTGAGCTGCTTGTTGGCGTAGAAGCCGAACACGGTCAGGTTGCCGCGGGCGCCGACGGGGACGTCGTCGGCGTAGGTGGCGCCGAGCGCCTCGCAGGCGTCCTCGAGCACGCGCAGGCCGTGGCGCTGGGCGAGCGACTCGAACGCGAGGATGTCGGCGGGGTAGCCGAAGATGTGCACGGGCAGCACGATCCTGGTGCGCTCGCTGATCGCCGCCTCGGCGGCCTGCGGGTCGAGGTTGAGCGTGACCGGGTCGATGTCGGCGAACACGGGGCGGGCGCCCTCGTAGAGCGCGACGTTGGCGGAGGCGACGAACGAGAACGGGCTGGTCAGGACCTCCTCGCCGGGGCGGATGCCGAGCGCGCGCAGGGACAGGTGCAGGCCGGCGGTGCCGCTGCTGACCGCGATCGCGAGCGGGGCGCGCAGACGCTCGGCGAAGCGTTCCTCGAAGTCCTGCACGCGCGGGCCGAGCGACAGGCGTCCCGAGCGGAGCACGCCGAGCACGGCCTCTTCCTCGGCCTCGCCGAGGACCGGGCGCGCGAGCGGGATGACCGGCTCGAGCGAGAGGATCTTCACAGGAGTCGGCCGCTGATCGAGTCGAGTGTTCGCCGCGGGGATGGCGCCGGACTCATCGCCGGCGCGGGCTTGCGACGGTCGCGGCGCTCGCCCTGCAGGCCGAGCTCGAGCGAGTCCACGAGCGCGTCCCAGGAGGCGGCGATCAGGTTCTCCGAGACGCCGATCGAGCCCCACACATCCTGGCCGTCGGAGGCGTCGATCAGTACACGCGTGACGGCGCCGGTGCCCTTGGTCTCATCGAGGATGCGGACCTTGAAGTTGACCAGGTCGATGTCGCGCAGGTGCGGGTGGATCTCGCCGATCGCCTCGCGCAGGGCGCGGTCGAGCGCGTGCACGGGGCCGTTGCCCTCGGCGGTGCGCACGAACCGTTCGGGGCCGACCCAGATCTTGATGGTGGCCTCGGTCGTGGCGCGCCCGCCGGCGTGGCGCTCGACGATCACGCGCCAGGACTCGAGCTTGAAGAGCGGCTCGTACGCGCCCGTGGCCTCGCGGCGCAGCAGCAGCTCGAACGAGCCGTCGGCGGCCTCGAACTGGAAGCCGGCGTGCTCGAGCTCCTTGACGCGCTCGAGCACGCGCCGCACGAGCCGCTCGTCGGTCTCGATCCCGAGCTCGCGGGCCTTGGCGATCACGGTGGCGCGGCCGGAGAGCTCGGATACGAGCAGGTCGTTGTGGTTGCCGACGAGCGCCGGGTCGATCTGCTCGAACGCGTCGGGGGTCTCGCGGGCACCGGCCGCGTGCAGGCCGGCCTTGTGGGCGAAGGCGTGCTTGCCGACGAACGGCTGGGCCGGGTCGGGCGTGCGGTTGAGCAGCTCGTCGACGAAGTGCGCCGTCGCGGTCAGGCGTTGCAGGCGCTCGGGCGAGAGCAGCCGATGGCCCAGCTTCAGCTGCAGGTCGGCGATGATCGTGATGAGGTTGGCGTTGCCGGTGCGCTCGCCGATGCCGTTGATCGTGCCCTGGACCTGCGTGGCGCCGGCCTGGACCGCGACGAGCGTGTTGGCGACGGCGCAGCCGGTGTCGTCGTGGGTGTGGATGCCGAGTGGGACGCCCGGCAGCGCCGCGCGCGCGGCGCTCACGGCGGCGATCACGCCGTCGGGCAGCGAGCCGCCGTTGGTGTCGCACAGCACGATCCGCTCGGCGCCGGCCTCGGCGGCGGCGGCGGCGCAGCGGAGCGCGTAGTCGGGGTCTTCGGCGTAGCCGTCGAAGAAGTGCTCGGCGTCGAACAGGACCCGCTTGCCGCGCCCGGCCAGGTAGGCGATCGACTCGGCGATGATTTCGAGGTTCTCCTCGCGCGAGACCTTCAGTACCTGCTCGGCCTGGAGCGCCGAGCTCTTGCCGACGAGGGTGCAGAGCTGCGCGAAGCAGCGGCCGAGCGTGCGCAGGCCGGCGTCGCCGTCGGCGCTGACGTCGCGCCGGCGGGTCATGCCGAAGGCGACTACCTGCGCGGTCTGCAGGGGCTCGCGCTCGAGCAGTTCGAACAGCTCGGCCTCCTTCGGGTTCGAGGCCGGGAAGCCCGCCTCGATCATGTGCACGCCGAGCTCGTCGAGGGCGCGCACGACGCGCAGCTTCTCGAGCACGGTCAGCGTCATGCCGCCCCCGCCCATGCCGTCGCGGAGGGTGGCGTCGTAGAGCTCGAGCGCCGGCGAGGGCCCCGGAGCCTCGCGGGGGCTCATCGGCTCGCGGCGGTCGATGGGCCCTGGGGGCCGGCAGACTCGGCGCGAGCGCTCGCGGCCGCCGCGTCCGTCGCAGCGGAGCCCACGCGCGCGCGCGCGCGCGTGGCCTCATCGGAGCCGACACCGTTCACGCCAGACCCGGCGGCACCCACCCCAGGCCCGGCGTCCGCCCCGCTGGGCGTGTCGAGCGGCGCGGCCTGCACCACGTCGAGCCACTCGCGGTAGCGCTCGGAGCGCCCGTGGACGGCGTCGTCGAAGACGGATTGGAGCACGCGCGTGATCTCGCCCGGCTCGCCGGTGCCGACGCGGTGGTCGTCGACCTCGCGTACGGGCACGATCTCGGCGGCGGTGCCGGACATGAAGACCTCGTCGGCGAGGTAGAGCTCGGCGCGCGCGATGTTGCGCTCGACGACGGTGTAGCCGAGGTCCTGCGCGATCTGGATCAGCGAGCGGCGCGTGATGCCGTCGAGGATCGAGTTGTGCTGGCCGGGCGTGGCGATCTCGCCGTCGCGCACGATGTAGATGTTCTCGCCGGTGCCCTCGCAGACGTGCCCGTGGGTGTCGAGCAGGATCGCCTCTTCGTAGCCGGCCTTGACCGACTCGATCTTGGCGAGCACGTTGTTGAGGTACTGGCCCGAGGCCTTGGCGTGCGGGACGAGCGCGTCCGGGCCGATGCGGCGCCACGAGGAGACCTTCGCGCGGACGCCGCGGCGGGCGCCCTCCTCGCCGAGGTAGACGCCCCACTCCCAGCAGGCGATCATCACGTCGGTGGGTGCGTCGAGCGGGTTCAGGCCCATCTGGCCGTAGCCGCGGTTGACGAGCGGGCGGATGTAGCAGGAGCGCAGGCCGTTGCGGGCGACGAGCTCGAGCGTGGCGGCGCGGAGCTCGGCGACCGGGTAGGGAACCGGCATGTAGTACAGCTCGGCCGAGCTGCAGAGGCGCTCGAGATGGTCGACGTTGCGGAAGATCGCCGGCCCGAGCTCGGTGTCGTAGCAGCGCATGCTGTCGAAGACGCCCGTGCCGTAGTGAAGACCGTGCGTGAGCACGTGGACCTTCGCGTCCTCCCAGGCGACGAACTCGCCGTTGATCCAGATCAGGTCCGTAGGTTCCACGTTCATCGTGCTCCTGTGTCAGCTGCTTGCGTGTCAGACGCTCCTGGCCCTGCCCTCCGGGCCGGCCCCGGCTCACAGATACCCCAGCACCGCCTCGGTGGCGCGTACGGTGCCGTCCGCGCCGCCCAGATCGGGGGTGCGCAGGCCGGCATCGAGCGCACGTTCAACCGCCGATTCTACCGCCCCCGCCGCATCCTCAGAATCCAAGCCATGTCTGAGCATCAGGGCGGCCGACAGGAACATCGCGAGCGGGTTCGCCGCGCCGGTGCCCGCGATGTCGGGAGCAGAGCCGTGGACGGGCTCGAACAGGCCGGGGCCGTGCGAGCCACCCGCGCCACCGGCATCGCCACCCGCACCACCACCCGTGCCACCATCCGCGCCACCCGCGCCCGTCCCATTACCGACGGCTCCGTCGCCCCCCAGCGAGGCGCTCGGGAGCAGGCCGATCGAGCCGGTGATCATCGCGGCCTCGTCGCTGAGGATGTCGCCGAACATGTTCTCGGTGAGCAGGACGTCGAAGTGGCGCGGCGAGGAGACGAGCTGCATGGCGGCGTTGTCGACGAGGACGTGCTCGAGCTCGATGTGCGGGAACTCGCGCGAGTGCAGCTCGCTGACGACCTCGCGCCACAGCCGCGATGTCTCCAATACGTTGGCCTTGTCGACGCTGCTGACGCGGGAGCGCGCAGCTTCGAAGGCGGTGCGCGCGATCCGTTCGATCTCGGAACGCGAGTAGGCGCACAGGTCGGAGGCGGAGTCGGCGGTGCGGGTCTTCTCGCCGAAGTAGATGCCGCCGGTGAGCTCGCGCACGACGAGCAGGTCGGTCCCGTCAACGCGCTCGCGGCGGAGCGGCGAGGCGTCATACAGCGCGGGCAGCGGCTTGACCGGCCGCAGGTTGGCGTACAGCCCGAGACCCTTGCGCAGGCCGAGCAGGCCCTGCTCGGGGCGCGGCGCGGCGGGGTCGGTGCTGTCCCACTTGGGTCCGCCGACGGCGGCCAGGAGCACGGCGTCCGCAGCCCGGCAGGCCGCCAATGTCTCGTCGGTGAGGGGTACTCCGTGTAGGTCTATGGCGGCGCCGCCGAAGGCATGGCTTTCGAATTCGAATTCGCCGGCGGCTTCCAGAACGCGCAGCGTCGGCGCCATGATCTCGGGGCCGATTCCGTCGCCGGGGAGGGTGACGATGCGGTGGGGCATGGTCAGTCCACCGACCCGGCGGGAACGACCCACTCGCACGCCTGGCCGGTGACGGCGGCGATGCGATCGAAGTCGGCGTCGTAGTGCAGTACAGCCAGGTTCGAGTCTTCGGCGGCGGCCGCGACGAGCAGGTCAGGCACCTTCCGGCCCCGCTGATGCTTGCCTGCGAGCAGGCGCTGGACCTGGCGCGCGCGTCGCAGGTGGGCGGCGGTCGTCTCCACCAGTTCGAATGAGTCCAGGTCCCGTGCGAGATCGTCCCACTCGGAAGCGTTGCGCGCCGAATAGCCGACCTCGAGGTCGCTGATGCCCGCGCGGGCCAGCTGTCCGTCTCTCGCCTTCGGCTCAACGGCGTCACGGACCGCCGGGTTGCGCATCCGCGTCAGGACGCTCGTGTCGACGATATGGGTCAGCGCCATGCAGCCTCACGCGGCGCGAAGTCCATTTCGGCCAGCCCGTCCAGTGCTTCCTTGACCTGGCGCTCACGTTCCTTGCCGGCGATGCTCAGGGCGCGATTGACGGTCTCCTTGATCGTGTGCGTACCGAGCTCGACGCGCGCCGCGCGCAGCGCGGTCTCGTCGATGTCGACCAGGTGCTTGCTCATAGTGCTCAGTATATACGCCAGCCCGGGGATATATCCTGCTCCCGGCGAAGCGTGGCGAGCTCATACGCGGCCGGGCCGCCGGCTCACAACGTAGTCGTGACCGGCCCGGGGCGCTCGCGCTCGCGCTCGTAGTCCTCGATCTCGGCCGATCGCTCGAGCGTGAGGGCGATGTCGTCGAGGCCGTTGAGCAGGCGGTGGCGGATCTCGTGGTCGATCTCGAAGGAGACGTCGCGGCCGGCGAAGCGGACCTCCTGCTCGAGCAGGTCGATCTCGCCGGCGCCCGCGTGCGCGAGGCTGCGGCAGTCCTCGTCGCTCAGGACGACCGGCAGCAGCCCGATCTTGGTGCAGTTGGAGTAGAAGATGTCGCCGAAGCTGGGCGCGACGATCGCCTGGAACCCGTAGTCCTGCAGGCCCCACGGGGCGTGCTCGCGCGAGGAGCCGCAGCCGAAGTTCTCACCGGCGACGAGGATCGGGTTGACCGGCAGCTCCCAGCCGGGCTCCTTGGCCCAGTCGTAGAACAGGAACTCGCCGAAGCCGGTGCGCTCGACGCGCTTGAGGAACTGCTTGGGCATGATCTGGTCGGTGTCGACGTCGGCGCGGTCGAGGTGGGTTACGGGTCCTGATATGACGCTGATGGGCTCCACGGGCTCGTCCTTTGAAGTCGTCGCGGGCCGCGCGGGCCCGCGTTTGATGGGAACGTCCGGCCTCCTGCCGGCCGTGACCGCCGGGCTTCGCCCGGCTTCCAACTGCTTTCATCCATCGGGCCTGGTGCCGCCGAAGACGGCGGCCTCGGCCCACTTGAAGTGTGTTTCGACCTGCGCGAAGCCCGCGTCGCGCAGCCAGCGCAGCTGGTCCTCGACGGTGTCGGGGCGGTCGTCGTCGTCCTCGAGGTCGAGCTCGTGCTCGTGGCGCGTGCCGCCGGCCGCGCGCTCGGCGCGAACGGCGTTCTCCAGCATGCGCTCGTCGAACAGGCCGCGCAGCGGGCCATCGATGGCGACGTAGTCCATGTTGATGAACATGCCGCCGGGCGCGAGCAGCGAAAATGCCTCGGCGAACAGCGCGGGCTTGCGCTCGGGCGGCAGGTGGTGGATCGCCAGGCCGGAGACGATCGCGTCGAAGGGCGCATCGGGCAGGGCCTCGCTCCACGCCGGGCTGCCGAGGTCCGCGGCGAGCGCCCGCCAGCGCTCGCCGTGACGCGCGAGAGACTCGGTCGCGCACGCGAGCATCGGCTCGGAGAAGTCGAGACCGAGCCCGTTTGATCCCGGCAGCGCGTCGAGCAGCAGCTCGCTCATCGCGCCGGCGCCGCAGCCGAGGTCGAGGAAGCACTCGATCGGCCGACCGTGGCGGGCGAGGAGCAGCGTGACGATCTCCTCCTGGACGTCGAGCAGGGGCAGCAGGATCCGGCGCCGCGCGACGTAGTCGGCGGCGAGGTGCTCGCTCTGCCAGGCCGCGCCGGGCGCCGCCCGGCTCATGAGGCCTCCGCGCGGTCCATGCTCTTCGCTCCGTTCACGTTCATCGCTCCGCTCGCGTTCATCGGTCCGTCGACAACCATTGCTTCGTTCACCGCCATCGCTTGGTGGGGACGATCGCCCGGGTCACGACCACTCGCGGATGTCGACGAAGTGCCCCTCGACCGCCGCGGCGGCGGCCATCTGCGGCGAGACCAGGTGCGTGCGCCCGCCGCGGCCCTGGCGGCCCTCGAAGTTGCGGTTCGAGGTCGAGGCGCAGCGTTCGCCGGGCTGCAGGATGTCGGGGTTCATGCCGAGGCACATCGAGCAGCCGGCGACGCGCCAGTCGAAGCCGGCGGCGCGGAAAACCTTGTCGAGCCCCTCGGCCTCGGCCTGGGCCTTGACCTGCTGCGAGCCGGGGACGACCATCGCGCTGACGCTCGCTGCGACCTGCCTGCCGGCGACCACCTCGGCGGCGGCGCGCAGGTCGCCGATGCGCGAGTTGGTGCACGAGCCGATGAAGACGCGGTCGATCGCGATCTGCTCGATCGGGGTGCCGGGCTCGAGCGCCATGTAGTGAAGCGCGCGTTCGGTCGCCTCGCGCTCGGCCGGGCTGTCGAAGTCGGCCGGCGCCGGCACCGTCTCGGTGACGGCGCGGACCATCCCCGGGTTCGTGCCCCACGTGACCTGCGGGGAGATGGCGGCGGCGTCGATCTCGACGTCGCGGTCGAACTCGGCGCCGGCGTCGCTGGGCAGGTCGCGCCACTGGGCGCTCGCCTTGCCGAGCTCCTCGCCCGCGGGCGCGCCCGGGCGCCCGGACGGCCAGCCGTGGCGCTCGGGATGCTCGAACCACTCGAAGGTGGTGTCGTCGGGCGCGACCATGCCGGCGCGCCCGCCGCCCTCGATCGTCATGTTGCAGACGGTCATGCGGCCTTCCATCGAGAGCGCCTCGATCGCCGGGCCGCGGTACTCGACGACGTGGCCGGACATCCCCCCCACCCCGAGCTGGCCGAGCGTCGCGAGGATCAGGTCCTTGGCGGTGACGCCGAAGCCGAGCTGCCCCGCGTAGCGCACCTGCATCGAGCGCGGCTTGTGCTGGACCATGCACTGCGTCGCGAGCACGTGCTCGACCTCGCTCGTGCCGATCCCGAACGCGAGCGCGCCGAAGGCGCCGTGGGTGGACGTGTGCGAGTCGCCGCAGACGATCGTCATGCCGGGCTGGGTGACGCCGAGCTCGGGGCCGATCACGTGCACGATCCCCTGGCGCTCGGAGCCGAGCGAGTAGACGGGGACGCCGAACTCGGCGCAGTTGCGCTCGAGCGTCTGGACCTGGACGCGCGAGAGCTCGTCCTTGATGCGCTCGGCCACCGGCGTGCCGTCGGTCGGCGTGTTGTGGTCGGCGGTGGCGAGCGTGCGGTCGGGTCGGCGCACGCGGCGGCCGGCCAGGCGCAGGCCGTCGAAGGCCTGCGGGCTGGTCACCTCGTGCACCATGTGCAGGTCGATGTACAGCAGCCCGTGCTCGACCTCGTGGGTCTCCCAGATCTTGTCGAACATCGTCTGTGGCATGTTGGCTCTCCTAGCTGCGTCTCAGTCCAGCCGATACGACGGCGAGGAACTCTGCGCTTGCGTCGCGCTCCTTGGGGTTCTCGAAGTGATGCGGCAGATCGGCGTCGAAGGTCACGCAGTCGCCCTTGTCGAGCACATATCGCTGTCCATCGCACACGAGCACGACCGATCCACGCTCGACCAGCGCGATCTCGCGGCTGCCGGGCTCGTGCATCGGCGGGTCGTCGCGCGCGCCGGTGGCGCCGCCGGGCGCGAGCGTGTGGCGCGAGAGCTCGGCGCGCTGACCGGGCTGCGATGACGTGAGCACCTCGAAGGCGTGTTTGCGCCGCCTGCTTCCGCCGCGCGTGCGGTCGCCTGCGTGCACGATCGTGACGGCGCCGCTCTCGTCGAGGCGCAACAGCTGCGACAGACGCAGGTCGAGCCCGGACGCGATCCGCGCGGCGACGGTGAGCGTCGGGCTGGTCTCGCCGCGCTCGACCTGCGAGAGCATCGGCGCGCTGACGCCGCTGCGCTCGGCCAGGTCGCGCAAGGACAGCGACGCCGACTCGCGCAGCGCGCGCACGCGGGCGCCGATGGCGACCGGATCGACCGGGTCGCGATCAGCCGGCGACCGGTTTGACTGGCTCCGCCGGGTCGGCCGGCTCGGCTCGCTCGCCTGGCTCCGCCGGGTCGGCCCGCTCGCCTGGCTCCGCCGGGTCGGCCGGCTCGGCTCGCTCGCCTGGCTCCGCCGACTTGGCTGGCCCGGCTCGCTCCGCCGACTTGGCTTGCTCGGCTGGCTCGGTTTCAAGCGTTCGAGGGTCGGCATACGCTCGTACGTTATCACGGACGCGCGTTCAGTGTTGCGTTCGAAGGCTCAGCGTCGAGTCAGGATCATGGGCCCGCCACCTCCGGCAGCCCGACGACCCCGTCCGACGCCAGCGAGCGGGCCCGCGCGATCGACAGTGCGCGCACGTAGGCGCGTGCGGCGGCGTCGATGATGTCGGTCGAGACGCCCTGACCGGCGCCCGCGGAGCCGTGCGCCTCGACCACGACCGAGACCTCGCCGAGCGCGTCCTGGCCCTCGGTGACGGCGCCGATCTGAAAGTCGCTGAGCTTCGCGTCGACGCCGGCGGCGGCGTTGATCGCACGGAACACGGCGTCGATCGGTCCGTCGCCGGTGAACGAGCCCTCGGCGTGGCCGCCGTCGGGCAGCGAGACGGCCACGCGCGCGTGCGGCGGGCGTCGCGAGGAGTCGTCGACCTCGAACCAGTCGAGGGCGTATCCGGCGATCTCCTCGCCGGCGCGCAGCTCGTCGGTGACGAGCGCCTCGAGGTCCATCGCGGTCAGCGTCTTCTTGCGGTCCGCGATCTCCTTGAAGCGCTTGAACGCGGTGTGCAGCGCCTGGCCGTCGAGCTGGAAGCCGAGCTCCTCGAGCGCCTCGCGCAGCGCGTGGCGCCCGGAGTGCTTGCCGAGCACGATCGCGTTGCTGCGCAGCCCCACGCTGGTGGCGTCCATGATCTCGTAGGTGGTGCGCTCCTTCAGCACGCCGTCCTGGTGGATGCCGGCCTCGTGGGCGAAGGCGTTGCGCCCGACGATCGCCTTGTTGGGCTGGACCTGGTAGCCGGTCAGGCGCGACACGAGCCGGCTGGTGCGCGCGATCTCGGTCGTCTCGATGCCGGTCCACAGCCCCAGGCTCGGCTCGCGCGTGCGCAGCAGCATCGCGATCTCCTCCAGCGAGGCGTTGCCGGCGCGCTCGCCGATGCCGTTGATCGCGCACTCGACCTGGCGGGCGCCCGCTTCGACGCCGGCCAGCGAGTTGGCGACCGCCAGGCCGAGGTCGTCGTGGCAGTGCACGGAGACGAACACGTCGTGCAGGCCGGGCAGCAGCCGGTAGAGCTCTTCGAACATCGCCGCGTACTCGCGCGGCATCGTGTAGCCGACCGTGTCGGGGACGTTGATCGTGGTGGCGCCCTCCTCGAGCGCGATCGCGATCACTTCGGCCATGTAGGGGACGTCCGAGCGCGAACCGTCCTCCGGCGAGAACTCGACGTCGTCGGTGTGTTCGCGCGCCTGTGCGACGGCGGCGCGGACCTGCCCCTTGACATCCTCGCGCGTGGTCTGCAGCTTGCGCTCGATGTGAACGTCGCTCGTCGCGATGAACGTGTGGATGCGCGGCCGTTCGGAGTCCCTGACGGCGTTCCAGGCGGCGTCGATGTCCTGCTTGGAGGTGCGTGCCAGGCCGCAGATCACCGGTCCCTGGACCTCCCGCGAGATCGCCTGCACAGCCTCGAAGTCGCCAGGAGATGTGATCGGAAAGCCGGCCTCGATGATGTCGACGCCGAGACGCGCCAGCTGCTGGGCGATCTCGAGCTTCTCCTGCCTGTTCAACGAGATGCCGGGCGACTGCTCGCCGTCGCGCAGGGTGGTGTCAAAAACTCGGACGCGGGCCTGCTCGGGCCTCGGCGCCTGCCGCGGCTGCGCGGCTCGCGCCCCCGAAGACCCCCCGTCTGGCTGCGCCGCCGATGGTTGCCCGGGCCGCCCCGCGGGATGCGCACTGTCAGGCGGCCCAGCCGACGAGTCGCCCGCTGCGGATGCCGAATTGCTCATGTCGTGATCACGCTCCTCTGGTTTCTCTGCTGTTGCCGGTTCTCCTGTGGTTTGCGGCTACGCGGCCGCCACGCGCTATTCCCCCCGAGGGGGGAGCAGGAGAAGCAGCGACAGAGACACCTGAAACGACATGCCTTTCGCAGGGTAGCAGCGCGCGGGGCACGGCAGCCTTCCACACGCGGCCGGCTCAGCTACGGCGTGAGCACGACCTTGCCGACGTTGCGCCGCTCGGTGATCATGTTCTGCGCGGCGCCGACGTCCTCGAAGCTGAACGTGCCCGCGATCACCGGATCGACCGTGCCGTCGTCGAGCAGCTCCTGCAGCGGCCTGATCCACGGCGCGAGCGTTCCGCGGTCCTTCCACAGGCTGAGCATGTTCAGCCCGATCACGGCCTTCGATTCCGACATCTGCTTGATCATGTTGAAGCGCGGCATCTGCACGACGGTGCGCAGCGCCGCGATCACGTTGCGCCGCTCGCCCGTGACAAGCGCCGAGGCGCCGAACGCGACCAGGCGCCCGCCGGCGCGCAGCATCCGGTAGTCGCTGCGGAAGCTCTTCCCGCCGACCGCGTTCATGATCAGGTCGAACTCGGGCAGGCCGCGTTCCCAGCCGGGGCTCGTGTAGTCGAGCACGTGGTCGACGCCGAGCTCGGAGACGCGCGCGTGCTTGCCGGGCGAGGCCGTGCCGTAGACCTCGGCGCCGCGGCGCTTGGCGATCTGGGTGGCCGCGATACCAACTCCGCCGCCGCAAGAGTGGATCAGCACGCGCTCGCCCGGCTGCAGGTTGCCGTAGCCGATCAGGCCGGCCCACGCGGTCCCGTAGTTGACGGGAATCGCGGCGCCCTGCTCGAAGCTCAGCCGCTCGGCCAGCGCCACCACATCGCCCGCCGGTACCACCACCTGCGAGGCGTACCCCCCGAACTGCGTGCCGGCCAGGACGCGCTGCCCGACCGCCAGGGATGGATGGGACTCCGAGACTCCCGCGCCGAGCTCGAGGATCGTCCCAGCGACCTCGTAGCCGACCACGCAGGGGGTCTTCGGCGCGTCCGGATAAAGGCCCATGCGCGCCATCACGTCGGCGAAGTTGATGCCGGCCGCGGCGACCTCGATCCGTACCTGCCCGGCTCCGAGCGCGGGATCGGGGCGCTCCTCGACCTTCAACACCCCCGGCCCCCCGTGCTTCGTGATCACCACCACCCGCATGCGCGGCCAGCGTATCCGATCGGTCTGCCGACGGGGATCAGCCGAGATCCACCGACCAGCCGCCGACAAAGCCGTCCGACGCCACGAGCTCGCGCACGACCGCGTCGGGCACGGCGGCGTCGGTGGTGACCACCATCGCCGCCAGTCCGCCCTCGCCCGAGGAGCCGCTGTCCGGCGCCGGCGAGCGCCCGTCGGGCACGTGACCGACGGCGGCCGATGAGATGTTGATGCCGTGCGCGCCGAAGACGGTGCCGACCCTGCCGATCATGCCCGGCAGGTCGGTGTAGCGAAATACGGTTACATAGGGCGCGAGCTCGATCGTCAGGCGCCGGCCCTGGACCTCGACGAGGTGCGCGACGCGGCTGGGCCCGATGCCGGTGCCGGCGACGGTGACGCGTTGCCCACCGGAGACGACGGTGACGCGGATCAGCTCGTTGAAGTCCTCGGCCTCGGAGATCGCGCGCTCCTCGAGCACGATCCCGCGCTGCTGGGCCATCGTCGGGGCGTTGACGAGGTTGATCGGCTCCTCCAGGCGACCCTGGAGCGCGCCGACGACCACCGACAGGCCGAGCAGGCGCGTGTCGAAGTCGGCCAGTCCACCGAGGAAGGCGGACTCGATGCGCTCGACGGAGCTGCCCTCGGCGAGCGCCATCGCGAGACGACCGAGCTGGCGGGCAAGCGGCAGGAACGGGCCGAGCGCCTCCATGTCCTCGGCGCCGACGGCGGGGATGTTGACCGCCGTCGAGACGACACCGCCGGTCAGCGCGGCGATCACCTGCTCGGCGCTCTGGTAGCCGGCGCGGTCGGTCGCCTCGGCGGTCGACGCGCCGAGGTGCGGCGTGACGACCACGTTCGGGTAGCCGAACAGCGGGTGCTCGGTCATCGGCTCGCTTCTGAACACGTCGAGTGCCGCCCCGGCGACCCTGCCCGCGTCGAGCGCGTCCTTGAGAGCGGCGTCGTCGATCAGCCCGCCGCGCGCGACGTTGAGGATGCGCACGCCCTCGCGCATCTGCGCGAACGCGCCGGCATCGATGAAGCCTTCGGTCTCGGGCGTCTTGGGCAGGTGCACGGTGATGAAGTCGGCCTGCGCGTAGAGGTCCTCGACCCCGTCGGCCTTCTCGACCGCCAGCTCGCGAAAGCGCTCGGCGCTGACGAACGGGTCGAACGCGAGCACGCGCATGCCGAAGCCGCGCGCGCGATGCGCGACCAGCTGGCCGATGCGTCCGAAGCCGAGGATGCCGAGCGTCTTCTCGTACAGCTCGACGCCCGAGAACTTCGAGCGCTCCCACTTGCCGGCGGTCAAAGAGATGTACGCCTGCGGGATGTTGCGCGCCAGTGCCAGCAGCAGGGCCATCGTGTGCTCGGCGGCCGTCACGACGTTCGACTCGGGGGCGTTGGCGACGACGATCCCGCGACGCGTGGCCGCGGGGACGTCGACGTTGTCGACGCCGACCCCGGCCCGGCCGATCACACGCAGCTGGCCGGCCCGCTCGATCAGATCGGACGTGAGCTTGGTGGCCGAGCGCACGAGGATGCCGTCGTACTCGCCGATCCGCTCGGCCAGCTGCTCGTCGCTCCAGTCTATCCCGAGGTCGACGTCGAAGTGCTCGCGCAGCAGGTTCACGCCCGAGTCGCCGATCTTCTCCTTGACGAGCACCTTCGCCCGCCCGTTGGCGCTGGTGTCGGTGCTGTTGGCGGTCGTGCTCATCACGCGAGCCTCTCGAGCACCCAGTCGATGCACCCCGTCAACGCTCTGACGTCGTCGGGCTCGACTGCCGGGAACATGCCGACGCGCAGCTGGTTGCGTCCCAGCTTGCGGTAGGGCTCGACGTCGACGATGCCGTTCGCGCGCAGCGTCGCCGCGATCGCGGCGGCGTCGATCGCGTCGTCGAAGTCGATCGTGCCGACCACCAGCGAGCGCTTGGCCGGGTCGGCCACGAACGGCGTCGCGACCTGCGAGCGCTCGGCCCACTCGTACAGATGGCTGGATGACTCGCGCGTGCGTGACACACACCAGTCGAGGCCGCCGCCGTCGAGCATCCAGCGGATCTGGTCGGCCAGCAAGAACACGGTGGCGACGGCCGGCGTGTTGTAGGTCTGATCTTTGAGCGAGTTCTCGAGCGCCGTGCTCAGTGAGAGGAATGCTGGAACCCACCGCTCGCTTGCAGCCAGCCGCGCGATGCGCTCCTGCGCCGCAGGACTCAGCACAGCGACCCACAGACCGCCGTCGGAGCCGAAGGCCTTCTGCGGAGCGAAGTAGTAGACGTCGGCCTGGGTGATGTCGGCCGGCAGGCCGCCGGCGCCGGAGGTGGCATCGATCAGCACGAGCGGCCCTCCACCCTGCCCAGCGCCAGCCGCGGCTCGAGCCTCGCCGCTCGCAGCGGCGGTCTCACGATCGGCGTCGGCGGCGCCGGCGGCTGCCCCGCTGGAGGCGCCGCCTGGACGCACGACCGGAACCATCACGCCCGTCGAGGTCTCGTTGTGGGCCCAGGTGATCGCATCCGCCTGCGCGTTCGCGGCCGCGCCGCCGGCATCGGCCGGGTCGGGCGCGTCGCCGGGGTCGGCGGACACGACGACGGGCTCCTCCAGGAACGGAGCCCCTTTCGTCACCGCCGCGAACTTGCTGGAGAACTCGCCGTAGCTGAGATGCAGGGCACGTCGCTCGATCAGGCCGAACGCCGCCGCATCCCAGAAGGCGGTGGCGCCGCCGTTGCCGAGCGCCACCTCATAGCCTTCGGGCGCGCCGAACAGCTCGCGCAGGCCGGCGCGGATCTCGCCGACGAGCGCCTTGACGGGTTTCTGCCGGTGGGAGGTGCCCATCACGCGGGCGCCCTCGCTCGCCAGATGCGAGAGGGCCTGCGGTCGCACCTTCGACGGGCCGCAGCCGAAGCGCCCATCGGCGGGCTTCAGCTTGTCCGGGATGACCAGATGTCTTTCTACTGTGCTGCTCGGCGTCATGTCGGGGCTCCTCGCTGTGAGGGGATGGCGATGATCGGAGGTGCCCAGGCGCGCGGCGTCGATGCTCGTCGCTTCCCGGTGGTTAGCTCCACCTCAGCGCCAGTCGCGACGATGGGGCGAGTGTAGCGAAGCGCGGGCACCCCGGTCGATCGCTGCGCGCGCGCCCGTCGACCCGCCCGACGCGGGGCGGCGCCCCTGTCCGCCCGGCCGCGCGCACGCGCTCACTCCCCAAACAAGACAGTCAGCTCGGAGCTGACGGCGCGCCAGCCCTCGGGCGGGCGCGTCGCCGACACCGACTCGCGATCGCGCGGGCCTCGTCTAGGCCCCGAACAAGACGGTCCGCTCGAAGCTGACGGCGCGCCAGCCGTCGGGCAGGCGCGCGGCTGACACGCCGGCCGGCCCTCCCGGACCTGCGGGCTCGCGGCTCAGCAGGCAGTACTCCGGCGCCGGGCCGAGCACGAGCTGGCGCCGCCACAGGCTGGCGTGCGCGGGATCCATCCCGTCGCCCAGCAGCTCGCCGAGCCCACACTGCTCCGTGCCCGGCGGCCGCGATACCCAGACCGCGACCGTTGCCTCGGCGAGCCCCGGCTGGTGAGGCCCCTCGAGCAGCCCGTACAGAGCTCCAGCGCCCTCGCGGAAGCGGTGGGCGACGGCGTCGTGGGCCGTGCGGTGGCCGCGCCCGACCGCGGCCTCGTTGAGGACGCCGAGCGCGGTGAAGTCCTCCACCAGATACCAGTCCTCATAGCCGCCGGCGCCGTCGTCGGGCAGGCGCGCCTGCGCGCTCACCGAGGACCACGGCCACGGCAGCGCGCCGACCCTGAAGACCGCGGAGCCGTGAAAGCCGACCGGCGGCGCCTGCGCGAGCGAGCGGTGAAAGGCCAGGTGCGTCCGCTGGTAGGCGTCGCTCGCGGCGAGGTCCCGCGGACGGTGCCAGAAGACGTAGGCGAGCACGCGCGCCCTACGCCAGGCCCGTCGGCACGGCGAAACCAATCTGCGCGGCAAGATCCATATGCGCGGCAAGATCCATCTGCGCGGCAAGACCTGGGTGGCTGGCCTCCGCCGGCAGCCATCCGCGCGGCGGACGCGACCCGTCCATCAGAACGCCGGCTTGATCCAGTCCATGTGCGAGCGCAGCTCGCTGCCGACGTGCTCGACCTGGGTGTCGGCCTGCTCGGCCCGCATGCGCTTGAAGTTCTCCTGGCCGGCACGGTTCTCGGCGATCCACTCGCGCGCGAAGTCGCCCGACTGGATCTCGGCGAGGATCTCACGCATTTGCGCACGCGTCTGCTCGGTGATGACGCGTTTGCCGCGCGTGTAGTCGCCGTACTCGGCCGTGTTGGAGATCGAGTAGCGCATCCCCGCAAGGCCCTTCTCGTACATCAGGTCGGCGATCAGCTTGAGCTCGTGCAGGCACTCGAAGTAGGCCATCTCCGGGTCATAGCCGGCGTTCACGAGCGTCTCGAAGCCTGCCTGGACGAGCTCGGAGGCGCCGCCGCAGAGCACGGCCTGCTCGCCGAACAGGTCGGTCTCGGTCTCGTCCTTGAAGGTCGTCTCGATCACGCCGCCGCGTGTGCAGCCGATGCCCTTGGCGTACGCGAGCGCCAGCCCGCGTGCGTTTCCGGTGGCGTCCTGGGCGATCGCGATCAGGCCCGGCACGCCGCTGCCTTCGAGGAACTGGCGGCGCACGAGATGCCCGGGGCCCTTCGGCGCGACCATGCCGACGTCGACGCCCGCGGGCGGTTCGACCTCTTCGTAGTGGATCGAGAAGCCGTGGCCGAACAGCAGCATGTTGCCGTCGGCGATCCCGTCGCGGACTTCACTCTCCCACACCTGGCGGTGCAGCTCGTCGGGCACGAGCATCATCACCAGGTCGCCGCGGCTCGAGGCCTCGACGACGGGCACGACCTCGAGGCCGCTCTCGCGGGCCTTGGCGACCGAGCCGGAGTCCGGCCGCAGGCCGACGATCACATCGACTCCGGAGTCCTTCAGATTCAGCGCATGCGCATGACCCTGCGAGCCGTAGCCGATGATCGCAACGGTCTTGCCGTCGAGCAGCTGCAGGTCTGCGTCGTCGTCGTAGAGCATGGCGCCAACAATATCCGTTCACCCGGGACGGAACTCTTGCGCGAGGCTCGTGAGCCCACACGACGCTCTCGAACGTCGGCCCACGCGCGCAGGCCCGCGCACGTGGGCCGACGCCGGCCAATCCACCCGCGCCGCCCTCACGACCGAGAGCGGCATTCGAACATCGGACCACGCGCCCGCGCGCGCGCCTACGCGTGCGCCGACGCCACGAGCGTGCGCCCCGGGAGCGCGAGCGATCCGTCCGCCGCGCGGTAGGCCTCGGTGCGCGCGGCCAGGCTCGCGCGGATTTCACCGATCTCGTTTTCGGGCCGGCCCATGACCGCGTCATGGAAGCCCCTCGAGATGTCCAGCGTCGTCTCCCAGAACGAGTCGAACGACGGGTGGGCGTGGACCAGGTCGATCGCCTGCACCTCGATCGCGTCGAAGCCGGCGCCGGCCAGCAGCTCGCGAACCCGCTCGGGGTCGCCGAGCGCAAACGGGCCGGGCGTGCTCGGTGAGGGAGGACTCGACAGGCCGCGCTCGACCAGCTCGAGACCTGGCAGCAGGGCCCATGGGTTGTGCTGGACCGAGTCCCAAACGGCGAGCGCCAGCCGCCCGCCGGGGCGCAGCACGCGGCGGCTCTCGCCCAGTCCCGTCGCGGGGTCGGCCAGCAGCATGTAGCCCCAGCGGCAAAGCACGACATCGACGCTGGCGAGCGGCAGGTCGATCCATTCGGCGCCGAGCACCTGGAACTCGACGTTGCTGAGCCCGAGCTCGCCGGCGCGCGCGCGAGCCCCCTCGAGCATCGCCTCGGCCTGGTCGGAGATGATCACCCCTCCGAGCGGAGCGACCTGTTCGGCCGCGAGCATGCCGGTCTCGCCGAGGCCGGCGGCGAGCTCGAGCACACGCTCGCCGGGCTGGGGCGAGACGGCGTCGAGCATCCAGCGCGAGACCGGCATGCCGAGCTCGCGCACGCCCTCCTGCCGGCGGATCCAGCCGGACGCCGCCTCTTCCCAGTTGGCGAGGCTGGCGTCGCGATAGGCGTTCGGGTCGAAGGCGCTCACCGCAGCTCCCGGCGCAGCAGCTTGCCCGAACGCGTGCGCGGCAGCGGCTCGGCGACGAACTCGAACCGCTTCGGCACCTTGTACGACGCCAGGCGCGCGGCACAGTGGGCGCGCAGCGCCTCGGGCTGGGCGCTCGCGCCGGGGCGCCTGACGACGAGCGCGGTCACCGCCTCGCCCCAGCCGGGGTCGAAGCGGGCGAGGACCGCCGCCTCGAGCACGTCCGGATGGGCCTCGAGCACCGCCTCGACCTCGGCGGGCGCGACGTTCTCGCCGCCGCTGATGATCGTGTCGGCCTTGCGCCCGGTGACCTGCAGAAAGTTGCGCTCGTCGAGCTCGCCGAGGTCGCCCGTGTGCAGCCAGCCGTCCGGCGCATGCGAGGCGGGCGCGACCGTGGGGCCCGCGACGAGGATCTCGCCGTCTTCGGCGATGCGCACCTCGGTGCAGAACAGCGGTGGCCCGGCATGCGCAGAAGTGTGCTCGATCAGCGCGATCGGCGCGGTGCTGATCTGCGAGCAGGCCTCGGTCATGCCGTAGGTGAGGCGCACGGGCACGGCGCACGTGTGCGCCCGCGCGACGAGCTCGGCCGGTACGGGTCCGCCGCCGGTCAGCGCACAGCGCAGCGCCGGCGGATCGCGCAGGCCCGCGTCGAGCAGGCGCGCCAGCGTGGTGGCGACGAGCGACACCAGCGTGACGTCCTCGTCGGTGAGCGCGCGCAACGCGAGCTCGGTGTCGAAGCGCGGGTGCAGGACCGCCGTCGTGGCGTAGATCGCCGAGCGGATCAGGATCGACAGGCCGCCGACGTGGGCGACGGGCAGCGTGCACAGCCAGCGCTCGCGCGGATCGAGATCGAGCGCCGCGGCAGAGCCGAGAGCGCTCCACAGGAAGTTGCCGTAGGTCAGCTCGATCGGGCGCGCGGCGGCGCTGGTGCCAGAGGTGTGGATCACGGCTGCGACGGCGTCGAGATCGTGCAGCCCGGGTTCGTCCGCAGCGAGCGGCGGCGGAGAGCCGAGGGTCCGCGGCTCGGCGACCTCGGACGACGGCTCGCCAAGCTCCTTCAGCGGCTCGGCGGGCTCGACCAGCAGTTCGGCCGCCTCGACCAGGAGTTCGGTGGGCTCGACGAGCGGCTCGGCGACGACCAGGGCGGCGCCCTCGCACTGTTGCGCACGCTCGGCCGGCCCGAGGCGTACGTCGACGGGCACGGCGGCGGCGCCGAGCAGCAGGCAGGCGTGCAGCGCGTAGGCGAAGTCGAGACCCGCCGGCAGCACGATCGCGACGCGGTCCCCGGCGGACACACCCGCAGCGTGCAGCGCACGCGCGTACGCGCGCGCGCGTGCGTCGAGCTCGGAATAGCTGCACGCACCGTCTAGCGTCTCGAGCGCGGTCCACCCCGGCCGCAGACGCGCCGCGCGCGCGAGCCATGCCTCCACCTGCATCGACACAGGCTAGCCTTCCGGCAATGGCGACGACCTGGACGCCCGCGGGCGAGTACGAGGACATTCGCTACGAGAAGTCGGCGGAGCCGGTGAAGGGGATCGCGAAGATCACGATCGACCGGCCGGAGGTGCGCAACGCGTTCAGGCCGCGAACGATCGTCGAGATCTCGCGGGCGCTCGAGGACGCGCGCGAGGACGTCGAGGTGGGCGTGATCGTGCTGACAGGCGCGGGCGAGCTGGCGTTCTGCTCGGGTGGCGACCAGCGCGTGCGAGGCGACTCCGGGTATCTCGACGAGGACGACGCCGGCAGAGCGGGGATCGGGCGCTTTCACGTCACCGATCTGCATGTTCAGATCAGGCGGCTGCCGAAGCCGGTGGTGGCGATGGTCGCCGGGTACGCGATCGGCGGCGGACACGTGCTGCATCTCGTGTGCGACCTCACGGTCGCGGCCGACAACGCGCGCTTCGGACAGGTGGGGCCGCGCGTCGGATCGTTCGACGGGGGCTTCGGCGCGGGACTGCTGGCCAACACGGTGGGCCCGAAGAAGGCGAAGGAGATCTGGTTTCTGTGCCGGCAGTACTCGGCACAGGAGGCGCTCGAGATGGGGCTGGTGAACACGGTGGTGCCGCTGGCGCAGCTGGAGCACGAGACGATCGGGTGGTGCCGGGAGATGCTGGCGCTGTCGCCGTTCTCCCTACGGCTGCTGAAGGCGAGCTTCAACGCCGCCGAAGATGGGCTGGCCGGCATCCAGCAGTTGGCCCACGACGCCAACCTGTTGTTCTACGGCAGCGAGGAGGCCCAGGAGGGCAGGAACGCCTATCGCGAGAAACGCCGGCCGGACTTCGCGAAGTTCCCGAGACGCGCGTGACGACGCCCACCCTGATCACGGGCCAACTCCATGACGACGCCCACCCTCATCACGAGGCCAACTCCATGACGACACCCACCCTCGTCACGAGGCCGACTCCATGACGACGTTGACTCCCACGAGCACGACCACGACCGCCGTCGGCGGCACGGCCGGGCGGGCGAGCATGGTGCGGATCTGGGTGATGGCGGCGCGCTTGCGCACCCTGCCCGCGGCTGTGGCGCCTGTGCTCGTCGGCACTTCGCTGGCGCTCGGCGCACGACACTTCCACGCGCTGGCGTTCGTGGCAGCGCTGTTGGGGGCGGTCTTCATCCAGGTGGGGACGAACCTGTCCAACGACTACTCGGACGCCCGGCGTGGTGCCGACAGCGAGGATCGGCTGGGCCCGGTGCGCGTGACCGCGGGCGGGCTGGTGCCGCCGAAGCAGGTGCTGATGGCAACGTACGCGTCGTTCGGCGCGGCGGTCGTGTGCGGTGTCTATCTGATCGCGGTGGCGGGCTGGGAGCTGCTGGCCGTCGGCGCCGCCTCGATCCTGGCGGGCGTGCTTTACACGGGCGGGCCGCGGCCCTACGGCTATGAGGGGCTCGGCGAGGTGTTCGTGTTCCTGTTCTTCGGCGTGGTGGCGGTGACCGGCTCTTATTTCGTGCAGGTACAGCAGCTGCCGTGGCAGGCCTTTGCGTGCGCGGTGCCGGTGGGGCTGTTGGCGAGCGCGATCCTGGTGGTCAACAACGTGCGCGACATCGACACCGACAGGCGGGCGGGCAAGCGCACGCTGGCGGTGCGTCTCGGCCGGACCCGGACGCGCGGCCTCTACGTGGCGATGCTGGCGGTCGCGTTCGCCAGCGTGCCGGTGCTGTGGGGGCTGGGGATGTCGCCCTGGCTCTTGCTGAGCTGGGCGACGATCCCGCTCGCGGTGAGGCTCGCGCAGACGGTCCGCACCAGGGTCGACGGGCCTGCGCTCAACGGCGCGCTCGCGCAGACCGGGGCTCTGCAGCTGTCCTTCTGCGTGCTGCTGTCGGCGGGGATCCTCGCGGGCGGCGGCATCGGATCGTGATTCCCGCGCGGGCCTGATGGCGATGGAGCTGAGCGTCGAGCAGCTGACGCTTCAGATGCGCGAGCCGCTGCAGACCTCCTACGGCGAGGTGTGCGAGCGCCAGCTGCTCGCCGTCACGCTCGCCGACGACGAGGGCGTCGAAGGTCACGGCGAGGCCGCGCCGCTGGAGGGCTATGACGGCACCAGCGTGGCGCGCGTCAGAGACGCGCTCGAACGCTACCGGCCCGTCCTGGCAAGCTCGCACGGGCTCAACGGCGGGCAGCTGATCGAGGCGTGCAGGCAGATCGAGGATCTTCCGCCGGCGCTCGCCGCCGTGGACATGGCGCTGTGGGACCGTGCCGGCCGGCGTACGGAACGGCCGGTCGCAGAGCTGCTCACCGACGATCCAGCCGAGCGGGTGCCGGTCAACGCATCGCTGTCGGCGCTCGATCGAGCGGGCGTGGCCGAGCAGGCGGCGGCGGCGCTCCGCGCCGGCTTCGACTGCATCAAGCTCAAGGTCGGCGTGGGCGACGACGCAGGACGGGTCGCCGCGGCGCGGGCGGCGGCCGGCCCGGAGATGGCTCTGCGGCTGGACGCGAACGGCGCCTGGGGGGTCGATCAAGCCGTACGCGCGATCGAGGCGCTCGCGCCCGCCGGCCTCGAGCTCGTCGAGGAGCCGACGCACGGTTTGCACGCCGTCCGAGAGGTGCGCGAGCGGGTCAGCACGCGCATCGCGATCGACGAGACCGCGGCCGAGCACGGCGCCCTGGGGGCCGGCGTGGCCGACGCCGTCTGCCTGAAGATCTCGCGCTGCGGCGGAATCGCCGGACTGGTCGCGGCGGCGATGCTGGTGCGCGCGTCGGGCGCGGAGGTGTACCTATCCTCGACCTACGACGGCCCGCTGGGGGTGGCGGCCGCGCTCCACACTGCGGCGGCTTTGGCCTCGCGCGGCTCGATGCCGCCCTGCGGGCTGGCGACGCTCGGATTGTTCGCGGGCATCGACGACCCGCTGCCGGTCGTGGAGGGGACGATCGCCCTGCCGGACGGCCCCGGCCTCGGCGTCGAGCCGCTTTGAGACCCTGAGCAGATCGCCCGCGCCAGCTGCGCGGGGCTCTCGAGCGGAAGCCCATGTCCGCCCGGCACGAGCACGAGCTGCGCGTTCGCCGCCATCTCGACCATGCGCGCTCCGATCGCGCGGTACTTGGCATCGCGTTCGCCGGCGATCACGACGAGCGGCATCGCAAGCTCGCCGAGCCGATCCCACAGCGGGCCCATCTCCCCCGCGCCGATGCCACGCAGGGCGGCAGCGAGCGCGTCAGGGCGATTGCGGCGCTGGTCTGCGCGCGCGAGCCGGCCTGCCTCGGGAGGTTCGCCGGCGAACAGCGGCTGAGCGCGCCAGCGCTCGATGAAGTCCTCGAACGGGATCGATTCGAGCTCGTCGGCGAGCTCGCGATCGGAGCGTTTGCGCGCCGCGCGCTCGTCGGCGTTCTCGATCCCCGGGCTGCACGAGACGAGCACCAGCCGGCGCACCTGTGCGGGCGCGGCCAACGCGACATGCAGCGCCACGCGGCCGCCGAGCGAGTAGCCGCACAGCGCGAAGCTCTCGGGAGCCCGCGCGAGCACCGACTCGACGCAGCCCTCGAACGTGAGCGGACGCGGCGCGTCGGCCAGCTCGCCATGCCCGGGCAGGTCGAGCGCCAGCGCCCGATAGCGTTCGCCGTCGAGGTGCGCGAGCACGCCGTCCCAGGCTCGATGCGTGCCGCTGAAACCATGCAGCAGAACCAGATCTTCGGCCACACCGCGATCGTAGTCGCCGACGGCGCCTCGCCACTCCCCACAGAATGAGCGCCGGCCAGGACACGTACCTGCTGCTCCGCGCGTTCGTGGACGAGCTCGCACGCTGCGGCATGCACGCGGCCTGCACCTCGCCCGGCTCGCGCTGCGCGCCGCTCGTGCTCAGCCTGGCGCGCGAGCCTCGGCTGCGCTGCTACTCGCACGTCGACGAGCGCTGCGCGGGATTCTTCGCGCTCGGCCTGGCCAAGGCCTCGGCCGTGCCCGTGGCCGTCACGTGCACCTCCGGGACAGCCGCGGGCGAGCTGCTGCCGGCGGCGATCGAGGCGCACGAGGCGCGGGTGCCGCTGATCCTGCTGACCGCCGACCGCCCGTCCGAGCTGCGCCAGAACGGGGCCGGGCAGGCGGTCGATCAGCTCAAGCTGTTCGGCGACGCAGCCAAGTGGTTCTTCGAGGTCGAGACGGACAGCGCGAGCCCGCAGCGGTTGCGCTGGATCAGGACGCTCGCCTGTCGCGCGTACTGGACGGCGCTGCAGGGCAGGCCCGGCGCCGTGCACCTGAACTTCCCGCTCCGCGACCCGCTCGTCAGCGACGGTCCCCCGGCGGAGGACTCGACGGGGCGGCCCGACGGTGAACCGTATGTGCGCCGCCGCACAGCGGGCGGGGACCTGCCCGAGTCTGACCGGCTCGCCTCTGACTCAGACACGCTCACCAGGCCGCTGTCCCGCGCTGAGCCCTTCCCCCACTCCGCCCCGCGCCCGCCGGATCGCGAGCTCACGCGCCTGATCGCACGGGCGCGCACGGGAATCGTCGTCGCCGGGCGCCATGAGCGAGCGGACGATCTCGGGCAGACCGCTGCGCGGTTCGCGGCGGCCGTCGGATGGCCGCTGCTGGCAGACCCGTTGTCCGGCGCGCGCGCCGGCGACGCCGCGATCGCCCACTACGACGCCCTGCTGCGCGACGACGCATTCGCGGCTCGTCACCGGCCGGAGCTCGTGCTGCGCGTCGGCGACCTGCCGGTATCCAAGCCGCTGCGCTCCTGGCTCGCGAGCCTCGACGGCGCGCGCCAGGTCGCGCTCGACCCGGAGGGCGCATGGCAGGATCCGGACTCGACGCTCAGCGACTCGCTCGCGCTCGACCCGGCGAACGCGCTCTGCGAGCTGGCCGCGCGGTTCGCCGCCGCCAAAAACCGGCCCGCCAACGACCATCGATCGCCCGCCGATCACCAAGCGGCGCCCGACCACGAGACGGCCTCCGACCACGCGACGGCACCCGACCACGAGATGGCGCCCGATTACGAGACGGCCTCCGACCACGAGATGGCGCCCGATTACGAGCCTGCCGTCGAGGCACAGCTCGCCGATCGGCAGCCGCGGCTGAGCCCGGCCGATCCCGACTGGCTGGCGGCGTGGCGCGCCGCCGACGAGCTGGCGGCCGCCGCGATCCTCGCCGAGCTCGCGCACGAGACGATCTCCGAGCCGCGGCTCGCGGCCGAGCTGGGCGTGCTGCTGCCGCAAAACGCGACCCTGTTCGTCGCCTCCTCGATGCCGGTGCGCGACATCGAGACGTTCTGGCCGGTGCGCCAAGACCCGCCGCGCGTGCTCTGCAATCGCGGTGCAAACGGAATCGACGGGACCGTCTCGAGCGCCTTCGGCGCGGCCGCACACGCGCGCGGGCCGGTCGTGCTGTTGATCGGCGACGTCGCCCTAGCGCACGACATCGGCGGTCTGCTCGCGGCAAAACGGCTCGGACTGCCGCTCACGATCGTGCTCGTCGACAACGCCGGCGGCGGCATCTTCGACTTCCTGCCGATCGCGCACGCCGCGATCGCACGGGCGCCCGACCTGCAACCCGTGCCACAGTCACCCCAGGACATCTACACCCGCCACGTCGCCACGCCGACCGGGCTCGATTTCGCCAAGGCCGCCGACCTGTACGGGCTCGCATACGAGCACGCGCAGACCGTGCCGGGCTTCCGCGAGGCGATCGAGCGCGCCCTCGCGCCCGAGACCCGCGCCACGATCGTTCACGTCCGCGCTGACCGCGCGGCCAACGTCGAGCTGCACCGCCGCGTGTGGGACGCGGTGTCGACCGCGCTTGCGGATCACTGACCGTCGCGCGCGGTGTCGCGCACGCTTGTCGAGTGGTGAACACGCGTGAAGCTATGCTCTTCACATGCGGGCCGTCGACGCGATCATGGAATGCCTGAAGGCCGAGGGCGCCGAGGTTGTGTTCGGGCTGCCCGGAGGCGCCAACCTGCCGACCTACGACGCCTTCGTGGGCGGGGGCATCCGCCACATCCTCGTCCGCCACGAGGCCGGCGGTGGACACGCCGCCGAGGGCTATGCCAAGGCCAGCGGCAAGGTCGGCGTCGCGTTCGCCACCAGCGGCCCCGGCGCCACCAACCTCGTGACCCCGATCTGCGACGCGATGATGGACTCCGTGCCGGTCGTCTTCATCACCGGCCAGGTCCGCACCGAGCTGCTCGGCACCGACGGCTTTCAAGAGGCCGACACGATCGGCATCACGATGCCGATCGTCAAGCACTCCTTCATGATCCAGGACCCGCGCGAGATCCCGCGCGCGATCCACGAGGCCTTCCACGTGGCCCGCAGCGGACGCCCGGGCCCGGTGCTCGTCGACATCCCCCAGGACCTCTCGCGCGGCGAGATCCAGTACGAGCCCGTCAGCGATCTGCGCCTGCCCGGCTACCAGCCGACCACCGAGGGCAACCAGAAGCAGATCCGCCAGGCCGCCAAAGCGCTCGCCGCGGCCCAGCGTCCGGTGATCTACGCCGGCGGCGGCGTCGTCAACGCGAACGCCTCGGCCGAGCTCGTCGAGCTGGCCCGCTGCGACCGCTTCCCGGTCACCTGCACGCTGATGGGCCTCGGCGCGTTCCCGGCCCCCGACCCGCAGTGGCTCGGCATGCTCGGCATGCACGGCACCCGCGCCGCCAACTACGCGATGGACGAGGCCGACCTGATCTGCGCCGTCGGCGCCCGCTTCGACGACCGCATCACCGGCAAGCTCTCGGAGTTCGCCCCGCGCGCGAAGTTCATCCACATCGACATCGACCCGGCGGAGATCTCCAAGAACGTCCCCGCGCACATACCGATCGTCGGCGACGCCAAGAACGTGCTCGCCAAGCTGGCCGTCGAGTACCGCGCCGTCAGCGCCGACTCTGCGCGCCTGGCCGCATGGTGGGAGCGAATCGAAGCGTGGCGTTCGAAGCACCCGCTCGGCTACGAGGACACGACCGACAACGAGATCAAGCCGCAGTACATGGTCCAGGCGCTCTACGAGGCGACCGGCGGCGACGCGATCGTCACCAGCGACGTCGGCCAGCACCAGATGTGGGTGGCCCAGTACTACGACTTCCCCGCCCCGCGCCGCTGGATCAACTCCGGCGGCCTCGGCACGATGGGCTTCGGCCTGCCCGCCGCGATGGGCGCCGCCGTCGCCTGCCCCGACCGCCTGGTCTGCTGCGTCGCCGGCGACGGCTCCGTGCAGATGAACGCGCAGGAGCTCGCCACCTGCGCCCAGGAGCGCATCCCGATCAAGGTCTTCATCATGAACAACGGCTACCTCGGCATGGTCCGCCAGTGGCAGGAGCTCTTCTGGGACGGCAAATACAGCCACGTCGAGACCGGCGAGTTCCCCGACTTCGCCAAGCTCGCCGACGCCTACGGCGCGACCGGGATGCGCTTCGAGGACAAGACCACGCTCGTCGCCGACATGCGCCGCGCGATCGAGACCGAGGGACCGGTCGTGGTCGACGTCAGGGTCACGCGCGAGGAGAACACCTATCCCATGATCCCAGCGGGTCAGCCGGCGAGGGAGATGGTCGGATGACACGCCCGATGTTCCCCCAACGGGGGGAGGTCGGGAGGGGGGCCTGCCCCCCTCCCGCTCCTACGTTGATTCCCGCCGGCCAGCCCGCCCGTGAGATGGTGGGCTGAGTTGAATGCAGGCGGGCTGAACGGAGCGGCGACGATGGGCGAGCCCGGAACCAAGGAGCCGCTGAGCCTCGCCGAGCTCGAGGCCTCGGCCGGGCTGCGCACCGGCCGCAAGCACGTGCTCTCGATCCTGGTCGAGAACAAGTCCGGCGTGCTCACGCGCATCGCCGGCCTGTTCGCGCGCCGCGGCTTCAACATCGACACGCTCACGGTCGGGCCGACCGACGACGAGCAGATCTCGCGCGTGACACTAACCGTCGACGGCGCGCTGCACCCGATCGACCAGGTCACCAAGCAGCTGCACAAGCTCGTCAACGTGCTCAAGATCAGAGACCTCGAGCCGAACGACACCGTCGCGCGCGAGCTCGCGCTGTTCAAGGTCTCGGCCGACGGCGCCCAGCGCGGCGAGCTGATGCAGATCACCGAGATCTTCCGCGGCAAGGTCGTCGACGTCACCAAGCGCTCGGTGATCGTCGAGGTGACGGGGACGACCGAGAAGATCGAGGCGTTCGAGGGCATGGTCAGGCCGTTCGGCCTGATCGAGATGATGCGAACCGGGGAGATCGCGATCGCACGCGGGCGCAGCGAGACGTAGTGGTCTCGCCTGCGGGCTCCTCGGAAGAGCCGGCGCCGGCGCTCGCCGCCCGGGCACAGAACCGCTTCGAGCTGAGCGAGCAGCAGCTGCACGCACTGCGAGCCCGGCTCGAGCTGGCTTCGCGGCGCGCCAGGCGCAGCGGCGAGGCCACGCTCGTCAGCGCCAGCTTCGCGCTGCCCGGCGACGTCGACCCCAGCGCCGTCGCGTGTGCCTCGCGCCGTGCCGGCGAGCCGTGGTTCGCGCTCGAGCAGCCCAGCCGCGGCGGCGTCGCGCTCGCCGCGCTCGGCGAGGCGATCGGGCTGAGCGACTCCGGCCCGGACCGCTTCGCGAGCCTCGCCGATCGCTGGCGCCGGCTCGCAGCCGCGGCCGTCGGTGGTGAGCGGACCGCGAGCGACGGGCCCGAGGGGATCGGACCCGTGGCCGTGTGCGGGTTCGCGTTCGCGCCCGACGGCGGACGCTCGCACGCCTGGGCCGGGTTCGAGCCGGCGTCGCTCGTGGTCCCCGAGATCGCCATCCGCCGCCGCGCTCGCAGCGATCGCGATGGTGACCCGCGCGCCTCGGACGAGCGCGTCGCACAGGACGGCCGGCGCGTGCACCTGACGCTCGCGGCGCTCGTCGCTCCCGACGACCTCGCCGCCGACGTGCTCGAGCGCATGCGCGAGCGACTGGCGCAGCTGCACGAGCGGCCGCTGCCGCTGCTCGATCCGGCGCCGGCGGGGCGTCATCAGGTGGTCAGCGCGATGCCCCCCGAGCACTACGAGGCCGCGGTGGCGCGCGCGAGCGAGCTGATCGGTCGCGGCGCGCTCGCGAAGATCGTGCTGGCGCGCGAGGTGCACGTGCTGGCTCCGCGCCCGCATGACCCGGGCGCCGTCCTCGGCGTGCTCCGCGACGCCTTCCCCGAGTGCTTCTGCCTGTGCATCGGGCGCGGCGAGGCGACGCTCGTGGCGGCCTCGCCCGAGCTGCTCGTGCGTCGCGAAGGCCATCGCGTCGGCACGCTGGCGCTCGCGGGATCGACCAGGCGCAGCGCGGACCCCGCGGTCGATGACCACCTCGGCGAGCAGCTCCTGCGCGACCAGCACTACCGCGAGGAGCACGCGATCGTCGCGCGCCGCATCGAGCGCACGCTGCGCGCCCACTCGCTGTGGACGGCCGTCGCGCCCGAGCCGGCGCTCGTGCGGATCGCCAACATCCAGCATCTCGCCACGCCGATCCGCGCGCAGCTCGCCGCCCCGATCGACGTGCTCGAGCTCGCCGGCCTGATGCACCCCACGCCGGCGGTCGGCGGCGAGCCCTGGCCGGCGGCCGAGCCGCTGATCCCGGCGCTCGAGGGCCTCGACCGCGGCTGGTACGCGGGTCCCGTCGGCTGGACCGACGCGACCGGCGACGGCGAGCTGTGCGTGGCCTTGCGCTGCGCGCTCCTGCGCGGCAACCTCGCGCGCTGCTACGCCGGCAACGGGATCGTGCGCGACTCCGATCCGCATGCCGAGCTGGCCGAGACGGAGCTGAAGCTGGCCGCGCTCTTGCCCTTGCTGGCCGGCTGAGCGCTACGAGCTACCGATAGCCACGCCGATCGCCAGCACGATCAGGCCGCCAACCGTCACCACGAGCAGCGACGAGCGCATCGAGACCTCGAGGAAGCGTTTGCGGATCCAGGCGATCACGAACAGCTCGACCGCGACCACGCCGCCGGCAACGAGCAGCGCCTTGTGTACGTCGGAGATCAGGAACGGCAGCGTGTGAAACAGGCCCCCGAGTGCGGTCATGCCGCCGGTGATCGATCCGCGCACGATCGCCGAGCCGCGGCCCGTCTGCTCGCCGGTGTCCGACAGCGCCTCGGACCAGCCCATGCTGACGCCGGCGCCGAGCGCCGTCGAGAAGCCGACCAGCAGCGCGGTGTGCGAGTCCGAGGACAGCGCCGCCGCGAAGATCGGCGCGATCGACGACACGGTCCCGTCGATCAGGCCGACGAGCGCGGGCTGGACGACCCGCAGAACGAACTCACGCTCGTCCTTGAAGCCCGACCGGTGGATGAAGCGCGCGATCAGCGTGCCGTCAACGGGCGCAGTCCTCACGTCAGCGTCCATCGGCCAGTTATAGACGCCGGTCAACTTCGGGCTCCCTTATCCCACCTCCGAGCTGCAAAGCCACGCGCCATCCAAAGGCCGGCCCGGATGGCCGGCCGTGCTAACTGCGGGTAGCGCGCAGCGACTCCCGTCTATCAACAAAGCGGAGCGCATACCCGCTTAAAGGCCGGACGCCGGTCACATCCTTTGCCGCCCCACGCCCCAAGCGGCTCACCTCCGCGCCCCGCCCGTCGTTTCCCACGACTCCGGCGCGAACATCACCTCCGGGAAATCAAGCTCGCTGCCGCACCGCACGCACACGGCGTCGTAGATCTTCGTCACCCGCCCGCAGCGCGGGCAGCGCCGGCGCAGCTCGTCGTGCTCGAAGCGGTAGGCGATCGCCGCGAGCAGGCCGAGCACCGGCACGACCGCCGAGATCAGGAACCACAGCCAGAACGAGCTGCCCTTAATCTTGCCGACGATCCCGCCGGCGAGCCCGAAGCCGAAAGCGATCACCAGATACCAGTTCTGCATGGCAGGCGCTCAGAGCGGTCGGTCGCGGGCGCTCAGAACAGTACGCGGACCGCCCAGATCACGGCCACGATCGCAAGTATCACGACCGCGAAGCTCGCGATCGCGGCGGCGACGCCGATCAGCACGTGCAGGAGGAAGTACCCGACGATCAGGAGCACGATCACGGCCAACACGGTCCGGCCGATCGATCCCGATGTGGACCCCGAGGAGGATTGTTGCTGGTTCATGACTTCAGGGTAGCCCACCGCGTGGCGCGCCGGAGCGACCGGGCGGGAATCGCCACCCGCCCGGCCGCGTCCACGCTCGCTTCCGGCCGAGGGAAGCCGGAGGAGACTGGTGTGAGATGGAAGTTGCTAGCTGGGCACAGTCAGCTGCGCCCGGCACGACTGAGCTCGTGAACCATGCGGGCCGTCGCCATGTCCACCTCGCTCAGCCGTGAGCGCATACCCACGCTTGCGAGCCGGTAACGACGGATTCGCGGGCCCCGGGCCGATACGTCCTCCGCTTGGTCGGGCAGCAACATGAACCTGCGCGGGGGACGGGTAGACGAGTTGGACGCTGGTGTGTTCATGGCCAGCATGCTGACGGATCAGGTTCAGGGGTTCATTGGCCTGCGGTCCAAAATCTCGCCCGCCCGGCTGTCGCGCGTGCAAGGGCCCCCGGCGTGCCAGGGCCCGCGCGTCGCTCGCCCAGCGCTGCGCGCCCGTACGTTGCCCGCCGGCTCGTCGATCGTCTTGGCTGCCTGGTCAGCTGCGCAGCTGCTCGTCGACGAGCCTTGCCACCTCGCGCCCGTCGGCCCGGCCCTTGGTCTCGCGCATCACGTAGCCGACGATCGGACCGATCGCCTTGGCGTTGCCGTCGCGCACGCGCTCGGCCGCGTCGGGGTTGGCCGCCAGCGCAGCGGCGACCACCGCGGCGAGCTCGCCCTCACCGTCCAATGCCTGCAGGCCCTCGGCGGCGACGATCTCCGCCGGGTCTCCTCCTTCGGCGACGAGCGCGTCGAGGACCTGCCGGCCGGCGCCCACGCTGATCCGCCTGTCCGCGACCAGTCCGACGAGCGTCGCGAGGGCGCCGGGCTCGACCAGCGAGGCGCCCGGATCCTCACCCTCGTCGAGTCGCCCGACGAGATCGCTGGCGATCCAGTTCGCCAGCGTCTGCGGCGGCGCGCCGGGATCGGGGGCCTGCGCCATCGCCAGCTCGAAGTAGTCACCGAGCTCGGCGCGGAAGGCGAGCAGCCGGGCGCTCTCCTCGGTCAGGCCGAGGGACTCCTGGTAGCGCTGGGCGCGCGCCGCGGGCAGCTCTCCAAGGGCGGCTCGGGCGCGCGCACGCATGTCGGCGTCGATCGCCACCGGCAGCAGGTCGGGCTCGGGGAAGTAGCGGTAATCGTGCGCTTCCTCCTTGGAGCGCAGCGAGGTGATCGCGCCCGAGTCGGGATCGAAATGCAGTGTCTCCTGGAAGACCTCGCCGCCGCTTTCGAGGACCGTCCGCTGACGAGCGATCTCGCCGCGGATGCCGCGCTCGATGTAGCGGAACGAGTTCATGTTCTTGAGCTCGGTCTTGGTGCCCAGCTGCTGCGTGCCCGTCGGGCGCAGCGAGATGTTCGCGTCGCAGCGCAGCGAGCCCTCCTCCATGTTGACGTCGCTGACGCCGAGCTGGCGCAGCGTGGTGCGCAGCAGCTTCAGCCAGTCGCTGGCCTGTTCGGGCGTGCGCAGGTCGGGCTCGGTGACGATCTCTGCCAGCGGGGTCCCGCCGCGATTGAAGTCGACGACGCTTTCCTGCGACCCGTGGATGCGCCCGCTCGAGCCGACGTGCGTGAGCTTGGCGGCATCCTCCTCGAGGTGGACCCGATGGATGCTCACGCCTCCCAG
>Ga0335073_10000107_pt1 | contig 93518 bp, 85 predicted proteins | sample Lox_Sample_22_FD_207093 | JGI IMG/M metagenome (GOLD analysis project Ga0335073, IMG submission 207093) | Soil microbial communities from Loxahatchee National Wildlife Refuge, Florida, United States - Lox_Sample_2.2 | ecosystem: Environmental > Terrestrial > Soil > Wetlands | place: USA...
TAGAACGAGAACGTGGCGGTGCAGCCCGAGGGGATGGTGACCGTCTGGCTCAGGGTGTCGGTGTGGGTGGTGCCGTAGCCGTCCATCCAGGCCTTCCAGCTGCCGGAGTGGGCCGGCTCGCTGCTGGAGTTGTCCACGACGCCGGTCGAGGCCGACCACGGCGAGGCGCTGCCGGTCTCGAAGCCGGGGTTGCCCAGCAGCTGGCCGGAGCAGCCACCGCCGGAGGTGGAGATGCTCCAACCGAAGGTCGCCGAACCGGTCGTGCCGCTACCGTCCTTGGCGGTCGCAGTGACCGAGTAGCTGCCCGAGGCTGACGGGGTGCCCGAGATCAGGCCCGAGCTGCTGATCGACAGGCCGGTCGGCAGGCCGGTGGCGGTCCAGGTGTAGGAGCCGGTGCCCCCACTGGCCGACAGCTGCAGGCTGACCGGGGTGCCGACGGTGCCGGTCTGCGAACCCGGGTTGTTGACGGTCACCGATCCGGTGCCGCCGGAGCCGGACTGGAAGGCGGCCACGCCGTTCGGGGTGCCCAGGCCGGTCGGGCCGTCCCAGCCGGTGCCGGCGGTGCACAGCGGCGCGCCGCAGGTGCCGTTCTTGCCGCTGGTGACGTCGTTGAGGTTGCCGGTATGGGCGTAGGGGTAGGCGTTCGGGATGTCCGAGGAGCCGGGGGCGCCGGCCAGCGCGTAGACGCTGGCGATGATCGGCGAGGCCGCCGAGGTGCCACCGTAGACCGCCCAGCCGGAACCTCCGTAGGTCTGGTAGACCGCGACGCCGGTGGCCGGGTCGGCGACCGCGGAGACGTCGGCCTCGGCCCGCTTCGAGCAGCCGGTGCTGATGCCGGACTGGAACGACGGCTTGGCCACCGAGGTGGAGCAGCCCGAGCCGGCGCCCTCGCTGTAGCTGGTGGTGTTCCACACCGTCTCGTTCCAGCCCCGGCTGTTGCTCGCGGTGGTCAGCGAGGTGCCGCCGACCGCGGTGACGTAGGCCGAGGTGGCCGGGTACTCGCCACCGTCGTAGTCGCTGTCACCGGAACTGGCGGTGATCGCCACGCCCGGGTGGTGGAAGTAGCTGGAGTCGTAGCTGTTCTCGTTGCCGTCCTCGGAGCCGCCGTAGCTGTTGGAGACGTACTTGGCCCCCAGGCTGACCGCGGTGTTCACGGACTTGCCGAGGTTGGCGGTCGTCGGGCTGTTCGCCTCGACGAGCAGGATGTGGCAGTTCGGGCAGACCGCCGAGACCATGTCCACGTCGAGCGAGATCTCGCCTGCCCAGCCGGTGTCACCGGTCGGCAGGCCGGAGGTGGAGCCGTTCTGGTTGACCTTCTTGAAGCAGCCGTTGGCCGTCGTGCAGGCAGGCAGCCCGTACTGGCTGCGATAGGTGGCCAGATCCGACTCGGCGTTCGGGTCGTCGTAGGCGTCGACGATGGCCACCGTCTGGCCACTGCCCGCGGTGCTGGAGGGCAGCGCGTAGGCCGACTGCAGGCTGGACGGCCCGTAGCCGCTCGGGGTCGCGGCGGGCGAGACCGAATGCGGCACGATCGTGGCCGGCTCGTTCGGGCTGACCTGCCGGATCGCCATGCACGCCATCTGGCCCTTGTGTTGCGGAGCGCTGCACAGCCGTTCGGTCTTGTGGGTGCCGCCGGCCGGCTGTGCGGTGGGGGAGTGGGTCGCAGCAGAGGCGGTGCCGCCGGCGAGGGCGGTTCCGACTCCGATCGCTGCGAACACTGCGATGCCAACCACCGCGCCGCGAATGCGGCGTGATGTCGTGGCAACAGTCATCGGGGTTCCTTTCGCAAGGGTGAATAGGTCCGTTGCTGCACGCGACGATCCGGGCGGGGTGGCCGATTCGGGCCGGGCCGCCGCCCTCGTGCTGGCCGGGCGGCGTCGGAGTGCCGGAACAAGCGCGTGCTGGTACGGCCTCCTTTCGGGCAGGGGGCATCGCCGTCGCGGACCGACGGGACTAGGGGGAGCGGGTCACCATCCGGACGATGGTGTCGACCCAGCGGAAGCTAGCAATTTGCTCTCAAGCGGGTCAATAGGTTAGCAAGACTAATTTGTGCGTTATCGAAACTTAGCCTTGGCCAAGTACAAACCGCCGGGCCTCTTGTCGCACGGCGCGGACCTCGGTCGGTACCGTGCGCGCATGGCAGAGCTCGCCACCCACCTGCACGGTCTCGTCGAACTGGGCATGACCCGGTACGAGGCCAAGGCCTACCTCACCCTCATCCAGCGGGAGAGCTTCGCGGCGTCCGAGCTGGCCACCGAGGCGGGCATCCCGCGGCAGCGGATCTACGACGTGCTCAACAGCCTGGTCGCGAGGGGCCTGGCCCGGGACTGGCCGGGCCCGGTGACCCGGTACGCCGCGACCGACCCGCAGGCCGCCGTCGAGCGGCTGCTGGCCGTGCAGCGGCAGGCACTCGCCGGCCTGGAGAGCACCTCGGTCGAGCTGGCCGACACCCTGCGGGTGACCTGGGAGAGCGGCCGGGAGGAGACGGCGCCCCTGGACTATGTCGAGGTGCTGCGCGACCCCGGCCTGCTCGGTGCCCGGTTTCTGGACCTGCAGCGCGAGGCCGAGCACGAGCTGTTGACCTTCTCCCGGTCCCCGTACGCGATGCCGTCCAACACGGTCGGCCTGCAGTCCGCCAGGCGGATCGTCCAGTCCGGCGGCGACGTCCGGTGCATCTACGAGCGGGACGTGCTCGACCGCCCGGAGGTGGTGGCCGAGACGCTGCTGTTCATCGAGGCCGGCGAGGGGGCCCGGGTCGCCGACAACCTGCCGATGAAGCTGTGTCTGGCGGACGGGCACCGGGTGCTGTTCTCGCTCACCGACCCGATCGCCGGGCGGCTGACCTCGACCAACATCCTGGTCGAGCATCCGGCCCTGACCCGCAGCCTGCGGATCACCTTCGAGTCGATCTGGGCGACGAGCGAGCCGTTCGAGGATGCGCTGGCCCGGCACGGGCAGGACGCCGCCCGGCAGCTGGTGCAGCCGGGAACCTGACCGGTCAGCCGCCGAGCAGCCGCCGCACCGACTCGGGCCGCTCGATGCCCGGCGCCAGGTCGGGTGCGGGCCAGGCCTCGGAGTAGCCGGTTCTCAGCGGCAGCACGCCTGCCCACGCCGGCCCGGCGACGTCCTCGGCGGGATCGTCCGGCCAGTTCTGCGCGACCTTGACGGTGTAGTCCTCGACCGTCATGGCCAGCACCAGGGTGGCGGCGAGCTCCTTGCCGGACGGCCGGCGCAGCTCGGCGACCCGGCCGGGGATCAGCGCGTCGGTGAGCAGGTCGAGCGCGTGCAGCTTGGCCTCCGGCTCGGTCACCGGACGACAGCTGCCGAACAGCACCGCGCTGCGGTAGCGCATCGAGGACTCGAAGGCCGACCGGGCCACCACCAGGGCGTCGAGCGCGGTGACCGCCAGCGAGACCGGGATGCCGGTGGCCAGCAGGCGCAGCCAGCGTGAGCCGGTGGAACCGTGCAGCAGCACCCGGTCGCCGTCCCGGGCGATCGCGATCGGCAGCACCACCGGCTGGCCGCCGTCGCTGACGAAGCCGACGTGGCCGAGCACGCTGCCGTCGAGCAGCTCGTGCAGCAACCGCGTATCCACGTGCACCCGGTCGGCCATCCGGCTGGGCGAGGTCCGGACCTTCGATCGGGTTTCTGCCGTCCCGCTAGGGTCGTTCTCGCTCACGCCGTCCGCCTTCCCGTGCCTGCCGTCACCGGCCCATCATCCGGTTCACCATCCCCGCCAGCCGGGACGTCCCGCCGTCGCGTGCCTCGCGGTGGTCGGCCCAGGTCATCGCCCGCAGTCCCAGGTTGGCGCCGATCCAGCGCAGCGGCTCGACCTCCCAGCGGGGTGACCGGTGCTGTACCCAGGGCAGCGTAGTGAGGTCGCTGTCCCGGCCCAGGATCAGGTCGGCGAGCGTGCGCCCGGCCAGGTTGCTGGTGGCCACGCCGTCGCCGACGTACCCGCCGGCCCAGCCGAGCCCGGTCGCCCGGTCGAGGCCGACGGACGGGTGCCAGTCCCGGGGCACGCCGAGCGGGCCGCCCCAGGCATGGCTGATCGAGATCTTCCCGAGTTGCGGGAGCAGTTCGGTCAGGGTGTGCCGCAGCGCGGCGAAGACCGCCGGCACATGGTCGTAGCCGGGCCGGATCCGGGAACCGAGGTGGTACGGCGCGCCCCGGCCGCCGAAGGCGATCCGGCCGTCGGCGGTGCGCTGGCCGTAGACGATCAGGTGGCGCAGGTCGGCGAAGGTCTCGCGGCCGGCCAGGCCGAGCCCGGCCCAGGTCTGCTCGGGCAGCGGGTCGGTGGCCACCATCAGCGAGTAGACCGGGGCGACCGTTCGCCTTTCGCCTTGCAACGACGGGGTGAAGCCTTCGGTCGCCCGGATCACCACCTCGGCCCGCAGGTCGCCGTGCTCGGTGCGCACCCGGCCCGGTTCGATGCCCAGGGCCCGGGTGCGCTCGTAGATCGGGGCCGTCCGGGCGACGCGTTCGGCCAGGCCGCGGACCAGCTTCGCCGGATGCAGCGCCGCGCAGTGCGGGCTGTAGACAGCACCCCGCACCTCGGTGGCGGCCAGCCTGGCCCGCGCCTCGGCCTCGCCGAGCAGGGCGAGATCGTCCTCGCCGAAGCCGAACGCGCGGGCCTCGGCGATCTCGGCCCGGGCCCGGGCGAGCTGCGGCCGGCTGCGGGCCAGCGAGACGGTGCCGCCGTGCGCCCAGCCGGCGTCGATGCCCTCGGCGGCCAGCACCCGGCCGACCTCGGCAACGCTGTCGTGCCCGGCCCGGTACTGGCGGACGGCCTGATCACGCCCGTGCTCGCCGGCCAGCGTGGTGAGGGTGACCGGGTAGAGCCCGGAGCACCAGCCCCCGTTGCGGCCCGAGGCGCCGAAGCCGGCGACCTCCGCCTCCACCAGGGCGATCCGCAGCGCGGGGTCGGCGGTGTGCAGGTAGTACGCGGTCCACAGCCCGGTGTAGCCGGCGCCGACGATGGCGACGTCGACCGAACGCTCGGCGGTCCCGGCAGCAGCGAGCGACGGCCGGGGAGCGAACCGGTCCCCGGCCGTCGCGTGCCAGTAGGACAGGCTGGTGTAGCCGGGAATGGCTGCTACTTCAGGACGTCGGCCAGCGCGAGGCTGTGGTAGCCGTGTGCCTGGGCGACCGGTGCGTTGGTCAGCTCGCCGGCGTGGGTGTTCAGCCCGAGCGCGAGCGCCGGGTCGGCGTTGAGCGCCTCCCGCCAGCCGCGATTGGCCAGCTCCACCGCGTAGGGCAGGGTGACGTTGGTCAGGGCGTAGGTGGAGGTGTGCGGCACCGCGCCCGGCATGTTGGCCACGCAGTAGAACACCGAGTTGTGCACCGGGTAGGTCGGCTCGGCGTGCGTGGTGGGGCGGGAGTCCTCGAAGCAGCCGCCCTGGTCGATCGAGATGTCGACGAGCACCGAGCCCGGCTTCATCCGCGAGACCAGCTCGTTGCTGATGATCTTCGGGGCCTTGGCGCCCGGCACCAGTACCGCGCCGATCACCAGGTCGGCGTCGAGCACCGCCCGCTCGACCTCGTAGGCGTTCGAGGCGATGGTCTGGCAGTGGCCCTGGTAGATGGCATCCATCTGGCGCAGCCGGGCGACGTTGCGGTCCAGCAGCAGCACCTCGGCCTGCATGCCGAGCGCGATCGCGGCCGCGTTCTGGCCGGAGACGCCGGCGCCGATCACGACGACCTTGGCTGCGTACACGCCGGGGACGCCGCCCATCAGCACGCCGCGGCCGCCGCCCTGGCGCATCAGGTGGTACGAGCCGACCTGGGGGGCCAGCCGGCCGGCCACCTCGGACATCGGGGCCAGCAGCGGCAGCGACCCGTCGGCCAGCTGCACCGTCTCGTAGGCGATGCCGGTGGTCCCGGCCTTCATCAGCGCGTCGGTGCAGTGCTTGTCGGCGGCCAGGTGCAGGTAGGTGAACAGGGTCTGGTCGCCGCGCATCCGGTGGTACTCCTCGGCGATCGGCTCCTTGACCTTGAGCAGCAGGTCACCCTCGGCCCAGACGTCGTCGGCGCTGTCCAGGATGGTGGCGCCGGCATCGGTGTAGTACTCGTTCGGGATGGACGAGCCGACGCCCGCATCCCGCTCCACGAAGACCTGGTGGCCGTTGCGGACCAGCTCGTTCACGCCGGCCGGGGTGATCGCCACCCGGTACTCGTGATTCTTGACCTCGCGGGGGATACCGACCTTCATCTGCATGCTGCCTTTCGGGCGGGGACGTCACTGTCTACCGTCAGAATGAAGGAAGCGCCGATGAATCGCTAGCTGGGTGAAGATAATTCTGCGATAGTGCGGTCATGCCGCGTACTCCTGCGAATCATCGCCGCGAATCGACCACCCCGTCGAATCGGATGCGGACCGCCCCGCGCAGCCCGGCCGAGGACCTGGACGCCGTCGACCGGGCGATCCTGACCGCGCTCGGCGAGGACGCCCGGCTGCCGAACAACGCCCTCGCCGAACGGGCCGGCATCGCGGCCTCGACCTGCCTGGGCCGGGTGCGGGCGCTGCGCGAGCGCGGCATCATCCGGGGCTTCCACGCCGACGTGGACCCGGCGGCCGTCGGCCGGCCGATCCAGGCGATGATCGCGGTGCGCATGCAGTCGCACGCCCGCAGCCACCTGCGCGAGTTCGCGGCCTCGGTCGCCGGCCTGCCCGAGGTGCTGAACGTGTTCTTCCTGGCCGGCGCGGACGACTTCCTGGTGCACGTCGCTGCCCGGTCGACCGAGAACCTGCGCAACTTCGTGGTGGTCAACCTGTCCGGCAACCCGGATGTGGCGCTGACCGAGACCAACCTGATCTTCGAGCACATCCGGGCCGGCGCCGGCTACTGAGAAGTGTCGTACGCCCCCTCTAGGGTGGGAAGGGTAGGTAACGTAAGAGCGAAATGAGCTGGTATGGAAGTACCTGGTACGGCGGCACAGTTACTGATTGCCCTGCTCTTCGTGATCCCTGGCTCGGTCTATCAGGCGGTTCGCCAACGCCTGCGTGGGCCAGCACCGGACGACCTGAACTTTTCGAACAAGCTGTTTCGAGCGATCGGTGTCAGCACCGCTCTGCTGGCGGTGTACTTTGCCTGCTTCGGTGGCAGGCTCTTGGCGCTGACGGCTGCGAGAGGTTCAGATCCGCCGTCGTGGAGAGGGATTGAGCGGCACGCGGTTGCCCTGGGATGGCTTACCCTGCTGCTCGTCCTGATCGTCCCTGCGATCCTTGCTCTCCTTGACTATGTCAGGGCTTCGCGAACCTTCAGCCTCCGTGGAATCGCGTACGCGCCCGTGCCGAGAGCCTGGGACTTCGCGTTCAAGGACATAGAACCGTGCTTCGTTCGGATACTGACCGTGGACGGGACGTGGCTCGGTGGCTGGTTCGGCGAGAATTCGTTCATCTCGGGCTTTCCAGAGCCGCGAGAGATGTACGTCGAAGTCGCCCACGTGATGGATTCCGAGGGTGGGATCAATGAGGCGGTTCCGTGGAGCGCAGGCATGTACGTCAGGTGTGATGACGTTCGAGCCGTTGAACTGCTCAGGGAGCCGATACCATCGGATCGGACGAGCGACGGAGGCGCCGAATGACCAGTAGTAAAGACGGACGGTCTTGGGTCGCGCCGCGCATTGGCGGCTACGTAGCGCGGTCTGTGAAATCAGGTCGTATAGCAGGTAAGCCCACATCGCCCAAGGAAGGCACCGATGTGCGTCAAGGTGGCGGCGCCACCCCTCCGGGTCGGGGCGCGGCCGCCAAAGCGAAATAGGCCCGCCGAGGCGGCGGCGTGCACGACACCGCCGCGAACGGCTCAGTCTGCCTAGATGTGCTTCATGCCCTCGGTCAGCACCGAGCGCAGGATCTGCTCCATCTCGTCGAACTCGGCCTGACCGCAGATCAGCGGGGGAGCGAGCTGCACCACCGGGTCGCCCCGGTCGTCGGCGCGGCAGTAGAGGCCGGCCTCGAAGAGCGCCTTGGACAGGAACCCGCGCAGCAGCCGCTCGGACTCCTCGTCGTTGAAGGTCTCCTTGGTGGCCTTGTCCTTCACGAGCTCGATCCCGTAGAAGTAGCCGTCACCGCGCACGTCACCGACAATCGGCAGGTCGGTGAGCTTCTCCAGCGTCGTCCGGAAGGCGTTCTCGTTGTCCAGCACGCGCTGGTTGAGGCCCTCGCGTTCGAAGATGTCGAGGTTGGCCATCGCCACCGCGGTCGAGACCGGATGGCCGCCGAAGGTGTAGCCGTGCGGGAAGTAGTCGGTGCCGTGCAGGAACGGTTCGGCGATCCGGTCGGAGACGATGCACGCACCCAGCGGTGAGTAGCCGGAGGTCAGCCCCTTGGCGCAGGTGATCATGTCGGGCTGGTAGCCGAACTTCTCCGCGCCGAACATCGGGCCCAGCCGGCCGAAGGCGCAGATCGTCTCGTCCGAGACCAGCAGCACGTCGTAGGTGTCGCAGATCTCGCGGACCCGCTGGAAGTAGCCGGGCGGCGGCGGGAAGCAGCCGCCGGAGTTCTGCACCGGCTCCAGGAACACCGCGGCGACCGACTCCGGGCCCTCCATCAGGATGGCCGCCTCGATCTGGTCGGCGGCCCACCGGCCGAACTCCTTCTGGTCGTCACCGTGCTCGGGCGCCCGGTAGAAGTTGGTGTTCGGCACCTTGATCGCGCCGGGCACCAGCGGCTCGAACATGGTCTTGGCGCCGGGGATGCCGGTGATCGACAGCGCGCCCTGCGGGGTGCCGTGGTAGGCCACGTACCGCGAGATCACCTTGTGCTTGGTGGGCTTTCCGGTCAGCTTGAAGTACTGCTTGGCCAGCTTCCAGGCCGTCTCGACGGCCTCGCCACCGCCGGTGGTGTAGAAGATCTTGTTCAGATCGCCCGGCGCCAGATCGGCCAGCCGGTCGGCGAGCTCGATCGCGATCGGATGCGCGTAGGACCAGATCGGGAAGTAGGCCAGCTCGGAGGCCTGCATCGCGGCGGCGTCGGCCAGCTCGCGGCGGCCGTGTCCGACCTGCACGGTGAACAGCCCGGCGAGGCCGTCCAGGTAGCGGCGGCCGTGCACGTCGTAGACGTAGGCACCCTCCCCGCGGACGATGATCGGCACGTCGGCGTTCTCGTATGACGACAGCCGGGTGAAGTGCATCCACAGGTGGTCGCGGGCCGCCTTCGACAGCGATGCCGGGTCGTAGCCGCGGGGTTCGGGGACGGAAGAGTCGGTGGTGGTCATGCGATCCCCCAGTTGTAGGTCTGCTTGGACAGCTTCAGGTACATGAAGGTCTCGGTGCGCCGGACGCCGGGCAGCTTGCGGATCCGGTCGTTCACCAGTTCGAGCAGGTGCTCGTCGTCGACGACAACCGCCTCGGCGAGCAGGTCGAAGGAGCCGGCGGTCAGCACCACGTAGACGAGCTCGGGGATCGCGCAGAGCTGCTGCGACACCGATTCGACGTCGCCGTCGACGTTGATCCCGATCATCAACTGCCGAGCCATGCCGATCTGCTGCGGGTCGGTCACCGCGACGATCTGCACGATGCCCGACTCGATCAGCTTCTGGACCCGCTGGCGGACGGCGGCCTCCGACAGCCCGACCGCCTTGCCGATGCTGGCGTACGGCCGGCGCCCGTCCTGCTGCAGTTGCTCGATGATTGCCTTGGAGATGTCGTCCAGCTGCGGACGACCGGCCCTGCGCCGAGAGGCAACCATGACGCTGATAGTGCCCCAGGAATCGAGGCTCGGCAAGGGAATCCGAAGCAAATTGCCCGGATGACCCCCTGAATCAGCAGAGAATCGTTGATCCGGGGGCGTCCTCGTCGTTAGGGTGCTGGATATCGGAGCATCGCAGGGCAGCCCGGGGTACCGCAGCGTCGCAGGGCCGCCGCAGCATCGGAGGAGCAATGGCGCGCTACGGCGCACAGTTCGGGCCTGACATCACCTTTCTCGGCGTGCCGCCCTGCGACTGGTCTGATCCGGCCAGCTACCCGGGCGCCCACGTCGTGATCCTGGGCGCCCCGTTTGACGGGGGCACCTCGCACCGGTCGGGCACCAGGTTCGGCCCGCAGTACATCAGGCAGACCTGCTACCTGCCGCACGACGGCAGCCGGCCGTCGCTGGCGCTGCGGGTGGACGCGCTGCGGGACGACCTGACCGTCTACGATGCCGGGGACGTCGAGATGTTCTCCGGCGACGCCGCCCGGTCGGTGCGCGACCTGCAGGAGGCGGTGCACGCGGTGACCGCGGCCGGCGCGATCCCGCTGGTGCTCGGCGGCGACCACACCATCGCCTGGCCGGACGCGGCCGGGGTCGCCCAGCACCTGGGCCAGGGCCGGGTGTCGATGCTGCACTTCGACGCGCATGCCGACACCGGCAACATCGAGTTCGGCTCGCTGATCGGGCACGGCCAGCCGATGCGGCGGCTGATCGAGTCCGGTGCGCTGCGCGGCGACCGGTTCCTGCAGCTCGGCCTGCGCGGCTACTGGCCCGAACCCGACACGCTGTCCTGGATGGCCGAGCAGGGCATGCGCTCCTACGAGATGACCGAGATCACCGCGCGCGGGCTCGACGAATGCCTCACAGAGGCCTTCGCGATCGCCCTGGACGAGTGCGACGGGGTGTTCCTCTCCGTCGACATCGACGTCTGCGACCCGGGACATGCGCCGGGCACCGGCACTCCGGAACCAGGTGGCCTGACCTCGCGGCAATTGCTCGACTCGGTAAGGAGAATCGCCTACGAACTGCCGGTCGTCGGGATGGACGTGGTGGAGGTGTCGCCGCCGTACGACCACGCCGAGATCACCTCGTTCCTCGCCAACCGGGTGGTGCTGGAGGCGCTGTCCGGCATCGCCCGCCGCCGCCGGGACGCGGCCACCGGTGGCCGCTGGGATCCGCGCCAGCCACTGCTCGACGGGCGCTGACCGGCGCCTGCCCAATCCGCCGTTCCCCGATCCGACAAGGAGAGTGCGATGCGACTGGTGATCCTCGGTGCAGGTGGGGTCGGCTCGGCGGTGGCGCTGATCGCCGCCCGGCGGGCGTTCCTGGAGGCGGTGGTGGTGGCCGACTACGACGCCGGACGCGCCGAGCGAGCGGCGGCGGCCACCAACGACGCGCGGTTCAGCGCGGCCCGGGTCGACGCCAGCGACCAGGCGGCGATCGGGCGGCTGCTGACCGATGCCCGGGCCGACGCGGTGCTCGGTGCCACCGATCCGCGCTTCACCATGCCGATCTTCCAGGCCGCCCTCGACGCCGGCGTGCACTACCTGGACATGGCGATGTCGCTGTCCCGGCCGCACCCGGAGCAGCCCTACCGGCTGACCGGGGTGAAACTCGGCGACGAGCAGTTCGAGCTAGCCGAACGCTGGGAGCAGTCCGGCAAGCTGGCCCTGGTCGGCATCGGGGTCGAGCCGGGGCTCTCGGACATCTTCGCCCGGTACGCCAGCGACCGTCTGTTCGACCACGTCGAGGAATTCGGTGTCCGGGACGGTGCGAACCTCGAAGTGCTCGGCGAGGACGGGGTGCCGATCTTCGCGCCCACCTTCTCGATCTGGACGACCATCGAGGAGTGCCTGAACCCGCCGGTGGTCTACGAGCGGGAGCAGGGGTGGTTCACCACGCCGCCGTTCAGCGAGCCGGAAACCTTCGTCTTCCCGGAGGGCATCGGTCCGGTCGAGTGCGTCAACGTCGAGCACGAGGAGGTGCTGCTCATGCCGCGCTGGCTGCAGGCCGATCGGGTCACCTTCAAGTACGGCCTCGGCGAGGAGTTCATCGGCGTGCTGAAGACGCTGCACATGCTCGGCCTGGACTCGGTCACGCCGATCGAGGTGGGCGGCGCCCGGGTCAGCCCGCGGGACGTGGTCGCCGCGGTCCTGCCCAATCCCGCCGAGCTCGGCAGCCGGATGCGCGGCAAGACCTGCGCCGGGGTGTGGGTGCGGGGAACCGGCAAGGACGGCCAGCCCCGCTCGACCTATCTCTACCACGTGGTCGACAACGACTGGTCGATGGCCGAGTACGGGGCGCAGGCGGTCGTCTGGCAGACCGCGGTGAACCCGGTGATCGCGCTGGAACTGATCGCGCGCGGTGACTGGTCGAAGGCCGGCGTGTACGGGCCCGAGGCGTTCGACGCCGAGCCGTTCCTCGACCTGCTGGCGGGGGAGTACCAGTCGCCGTGGGGCCTGCTGGAGCCGGAACCGTAGTCGGCTGGCGCCACCCGCCTACTCGCAGTGGCTTGCTAGCTGCGCCACTGGCTGGCGGTCCCAGATCAGGCCGCCGGCCAGCACGACCATGGCGGCGATGATCGCCACGTTGCCGGCCCGGTTGTAGTGCGTGGTGGTTAGCAGCGCGCCGAGGATCAGGAAGCTGATCCAGCCGCCAATCTGCCGGCCGCTGCGGAACTCGTGATGCCAGCCCCAGGCCTCGGGACGGCCGCTGTCGTCCTGGACATGCTCGACCTCGGCGTGCGACGCCTCGTGTGCAGCCACTTCGAAGATCACTCCCACCAGATCCGGCCCGCTGTGCCTGTCCATTCTGGCATCGCGGCATGTGAAGCCATGCACCGGCTCGGCGGCTGCGGCGGTCGGTGAGAATGATCGGTATGACCGACCAGCCCCGCAGCATCGCCGTCCTCGGATCCACCGGCTCGATCGGCACCCAGGCGCTCGACGTCATCGCGCAGGCACCCCGGCGCTTCACGGTGGCGGGCCTGTGCGCCGGCGGCGGCAACCTCGACCTGCTCGTCGAGCAGGCGGTGCGGTGGCGGGTCCGGCACGTCGGGGTCAGCGCGGACGGCACCGGCCTGCGTGCCCGGCTGGCCGCGGCCTGGCCCGCGGACGCGGCGCCGCCGCAGGTGCACGAGGGCCCGCAGGCCACCGCCGAGCTGGCCGGCATCGACTGCGACATCGTGCTGAACGGGGTGGCTGGCGCGCAGGGCCTGCGGGCCACGCTGGCGGCGCTGCGGGCCGGCCGGACCGTCGCGCTGGCGAACAAGGAGTCGCTGATCGCGGGTGGCCCGCTGGTGCTCGGCAGCGCGCGGGAGGGGCAGCTGATCCCGGTCGACTCCGAGCACTCCGCGCTGGCCCAGTGCCTGCGCGGTGGCACGCCGGACGAAGTGGCCAAGCTGGTGCTGACCGCCAGCGGCGGGCCGTTCCGTGGGCGCCGGCGTGACCAGCTGGCCGACGTGACTCCCGAGCAGGCTCTGGCCCACCCGACCTGGGCGATGGGCAGGCTGATCACCACCAACTCCGCGACCCTGGTCAACAAGGGGCTGGAGCTGATCGAGGCCCAGCTGCTCTTCGGCCTCGGCTACGAGCGCATCGAGGTGGTGGTGCATCCGCAGTCGATCGTCCACTCGATGGTCGAGTTCACCGACGGGGCCACCCTCGCCCAGGCCAGCCCGCCGGACATGCGGCTGCCGATCTCGCTGGCTCTCGGCTGGCCCGACCGGGTACCCGGTGCCGCGGCGGCCGTGGACTGGCGGCAGGCGCAGAGCTGGACCTTCGAACCGGTGGACAACGAGGCGTTCCCGGCGATCGAGCTGGCGCGGACGGCGGGCATGGCGGGTGGGTGCGCGCCGGCCGTGTACAACGCCGCGAACGAGGCGCTGGTCGAGGCCTTCCACAGCGGGCGCTGTGGCTTCCTCGCGATAGTGGACGTGACCGGGCAGGTGGTGCGGCGGTGGCTGGACACCGAGCACCGGGCGGCGGGCAGCCCGCGGGACGTCGCCGACGTCGAGGCGGCCCAGGACTGGTCCCGGCGGGCCGCCGAGGCGCTGCTCGGCTGACCCGGCGGCCAGGCGCCAGCTGAGCGTTGGCCATGGGAACGTTCGCAATGCCGTAACGGCCGCCGAACCGCGGGGCACAATGGACGGTGCGTCGTCGCGGCGCGGACGGACTGTGGAGAGGAAGTGCAGTGCTCTACGCCCTCGGGGTGCTCGTCTTCGCGCTCGGCCTGCTCGGCTCGATCGCGCTGCACGAGATCGGGCACCTGGTGCCGGCCAAGAAGTTCGGGGTCCGGGTAACCCAGTACATGGTCGGCTTCGGCCCGACGATCTTCTCCCGGCGCCGGGGTGAGACCGAGTACGGAGTGAAGGCCGTCCCGCTCGGCGGCTACATCCGAATGATCGGCATGGTGCCGCCGCGGCCGGACGGCAAGCGGTCCCGCTGGCCGCGCCGGCTCAGCGAGCTGGTCGAGGAGTTTCGGGCGACCAGCCGGACGGAGGTCGGCCCGGAGGACGAGCACCGCCAGTTCTACCGGTTGACCCCCGGCAAGAAGATGATCGTCATGCTCGGCGGTCCGAGCATGAACCTGCTGATCTTCCTGCTCATCAGCGTGCTGCTCTACGGCGTGGTCGGTGTCAAGCAGCCGACCACCACGGTGAGCTCGGTCAGCGAGTGCGTGGTGGCGGCCACCGCGACCACCGACAGCTGCCCGGCCGCCACCAGCCCGGACTACCGGCGGGCGCCGGCGGCCGGCGTGCTGCAGCCGGGTGACCGGATCACCGCGATCGACGGCACCAGGATCGGCAACTGGAGCGACGCGGTGAAGGTGATCGAGGCGTCGGCCAACAAGCAGGTCAGCGTGGAGGTGCGGCGCGGCGGCATGCCGGTCACCCTGCACCTGACCCCGGTCGAGAACACCAAGTACGCCAACGACCAGGGCACCAAGACCAAGCAGGCCGGCTTCATCGGAATCAGCACCACCGAGAGCTACCAGTCCCAGTCCCCGTCCCAGCTGGTCGGCACCATCTGGCAGCAGCTCGGGCTCGGGGTGAACGCGCTCAAGCAGTTCCCGTCCAAGATCGGCAGCCTGGTCGGCACCGTCTTCGAGGGCAAGCCGCGTGACCAGTCGGGTGCGGTCGGTGTGGTCGGGCTGGGCCGGATCGGCGGCCAGATCGCGAACAGCAACCGGGTCGACACCCTCGACAAGATCTTCACCCTGCTCAGCCTGCTGGCCGGGGTGAACCTGCTGCTGTTCTTCCTCAACCTGCTGCCGCTGCTGCCGCTGGACGGCGGCCATGTCGCCGGGGCCATCGTCGAGGCGATCCGGCGGGGCATCGCGCGGTTGCGCAAGCGGGAGCACCTGATCTTCGTCGACGTCGCCCAGCTGCTGCCGGTGATGTACGTCGTCGCCGGGTTCCTGGTGCTGTTCTCGGCCCTGGTCATGTACGCCGATATCGTGAAACCGATATCCCTGCCGAACTAGCGCCGGGGTGCGGCGTGGCCGCGACCGGCACCCGAGGAGAGACGTGACCAAGCCCGAGGTGGAATTCCCGACCGGTGACCTGACCGGCGAGCTGCAGATCCGTGACCTGGTCGAGGGCGACGGCGCGGTCGCCCAGGCCGGCCAGCAGGCGGTCGTGCACTACGTCGGGGTGGCGCACTCGACCGGCGAGGAGTTCGACGCCAGCTACAACCGCGGCACCCCGTTCACCTTCCCGCTGGGCGGCGGCCGGGTCATCGCGGGCTGGGACCAGGGCGTGCAGGGCATGCGGATCGGCGGCCGGCGCGAGCTGATCATCCCGCCGCACCTCGGCTACGGCGACCGCGGTGCGGGCGGTGTGATCAAGCCGGGCGAGACGCTGATCTTCGTCGTCGACCTGCTCGACCTGCGCTGACCGGTCCGGCCGGCGACCTACGCTGGAGGCGGCGGCCCTGCCGGGACACCGGCACGCCGCCGCATCACACTCAGTTCTCGAAGGGGAGAAGCAGCAGTGAGCACCTCGATTTCCCTGGGCATGCCGGCCGGTCCCGCGCCGGTCCTCGCGCCGCGTCGCCGGTCCCGCCAGATCAAGGTGGGTTCGGTCGCGGTGGGTGGCGACGCGCCGGTCTCGGTGCAGTCGATGACCACCACGCTCACTGCGGACGTCAACGCCACGCTGCAGCAGATCGCCGAGCTCACCGCGGCCGGCTGCGACATCGTCCGGGTGGCCTGCCCCAGCCAGGACGACGCGGACGCGCTGCCCGCCATCGCGAAGAAGTCCCAGATCCCGGTGATCGCCGACATCCATTTCCAGCCGAAGTACGTCTTCGCCGCCATCGACGCCGGCTGCGCGGCGGTGCGGGTGAACCCCGGCAACATCAAGGCCTTCGACGACAAGGTGGGCGAGATCGCCCGGGCGGCCTCCGAGGCCGGCGTCTCGCTGCGGATCGGGGTGAACGCCGGCTCGCTGGACAAGCGGCTGCTCGCCAAGCACGGCAAGGCCACGCCGGAGGCGCTGGTCGAGTCGGCGCTCTGGGAGGCGTCGCTGTTCGAGGAGCACGGCTTCCGCGACTTCAAGATCTCGGTCAAGCACAACGACCCGGTCGTGATGGTGCGCGCCTACCAGCTGCTGGCCGAGCAGTGCGACTACCCGCTGCACCTCGGGGTCACCGAGGCCGGCCCGGCGTTCCAGGGCACCGTGAAGTCGGCGGTGGCCTTCGGCGCGCTGCTCTCCCAGGGCATCGGCGACACCATCCGGGTCTCGCTGTCGGCCCCGCCGGTCGAGGAGGTGAAGGTCGGCCTGCAGATCCTGGAGTCGCTCAACCTGCGCCAGCGCCGGCTGGAGATCGTCTCCTGCCCGTCCTGCGGCCGGGCCCAGGTGGACGTCTACACCCTGGCCGACAAGGTCACCGCCGGCCTGCAGGGCGTCGAGGTGCCGCTGCGGGTCGCGGTGATGGGCTGCGTCGTGAACGGGCCGGGCGAGGCCCGCGAGGCGGACCTGGGCGTGGCCAGCGGCAACGGCAAGGGGCAGATCTTCGTCAAGGGCGAGGTGATCAAGACCGTGCCGGAATCGCAGATCGTCGAGACGCTGATCGAGGAGGCCTTGCGGCTGGCCGAGCAGATGACCGCCGACGGGGCGTCCGCCGGCGAACCGACCGTCGCGATCGGCTAGGCCCAAATCCGCTGGCCGCCCGCGCGGCCGGCGAGCAGACTGCCGGTCGTGGACATCGAGCTCAGGCAGGCCACCCCGGACGACTATCCCGAGATCGCGCGGATCGACGGCATCTCCTTCGGCGAGAGCTACTCGGAGCAGGCGATCGCCGACATCTTCGCGGCGCCACCCGAGCTACTGGTGGCGACCGAGCGTGGCCGGCTGGTGGGCGTGGCCGGCCAGTACCGGTTCGAGCTGACCACACCGGGCCTCGCCGTGCTGCCGGTCCCCGGACTGACCTGGGTCTCGGTGCTCCCCACCCATCGCCGGCGCGGGGTGCTCACCGCGATGCTCGGTGAACTGGCGGCCCGGGACGCCCGGGCCGGGTCGGCCTGCTCGCTGCTGACCGCCAGCGAGGGCGGCATCTACCGGCGCTTCGGCTACGGCCCGGCGACCACGATGGTGAAGTTCTCGGTCAACCGGCGGCTGACCGCCCTGCGGGCACCGGTCGACACCGGCCAGGTCGAGTTGCTGACCGCGGAGGTGGCGCGCACCCGGCTGCCCGAACTGCACGACCGGTGGCGGCGGCAGCTGCCCGGCGGGCTGAGCCGGGACGCGGGCTGGTGGGACTACCTGCTCCTGGACCGGGAGCACCAGCGCGGCGGCCTGAGCGAGAAGGTCTACCTGGTGCACCCGGACGGCTACGTCGCCTATCGGGCGGGCGAGCACTGGAACGACGGCGAGGCGGCGAACCGGTGCGTGGTCGTCGACTATCGCGTGCTCACCCCACAGGCGCACGCGGCGCTGTGGCAGGTGCTGCTCGGCCTGGACCTCTTCGCCACCATCGAGAGCTGGCAGGTGCCGGTCGACGATCCGCTGCCGTTCCTGCTCACCGACCCGCGCCAGGTGCGCACCGTGGCAGCCCGCGACGGCATGTGGCTGCGTCCGGTGGAGCCCGCCGCGCTGCTGGCCGGGCGCAGGTACGCGGTGGACTTCGACACGGTGCTCGACCTCGACGGCCAGCGGCTGGCGCTTGCCGGCGGCCCGGACGGCGCCCGGTGCGCGCCCACCGACCGGCCGGCCGAGCTCTGGCTGGACCGGCCGGGCCTCGGCTCGATCTACCTGGGCGGTCACCGGCTCGGCGCCCTGGCCCGAGCGGGCCTGGCCCGGGCGGACGACCCGGCGGTGCTGGCCCGGCTCGACCTGGCCTTCCTCGCCGACCGCTCGCCGCAGTACGGGACGGACTTCTGATCGGCTCTCGGTGGCCGGGCGAGCGGCCCGGTGCCGGCCCGTGCACGTGACCCGGCGAGCGGTTCGAGGCCGGGCCGCACGGGTGATCGGCACCCGGTGCGGGGCAGCCGCGTCGGCTGCGAGGTAAGTTGCCGGTGTGACCTTGATTCAGGCCCGCCCCCGGGTGCTGAACGCCGCCGACTCGGCGCGGGTGCGCGTCCTGGTCGATGCGGATCTGATCGCCCACTGCGCGCTGGACGCACGGCTGCGGGTCGTGCCCGACCTCGCGCCGCGGCGGTTCGGCGGCCAGTTCTGGGGGGTGGACGGCCCGCACCGTGACCTGCGGGCGGCCGCGTTCCACGGCGGCAACCTGATCCCGCTCGGCGACGACCTGGCCGGCCTGGAGCTGATCGCCAGGCAGCTGGCCCGGACCGGGCGCGGATGCTCCTCCATCGTCGGTCCGGCGGACGGGGTCGCGGCGATGTGGGACGTGCTGTCCCGGCGCTGGGGGCCCGCCCGGGCGGTCCGGTGGGGCCAGCCGCTGCTGTGCATCCGGACGCCGGCGCCGGTCGAGGCCGATCCCGGGGTGCGGCTGGTGCACCCGACCGAACTCGACCGGTTCCTGCCCGCTGCCGTGGCCATGTTCACCGAGGAACTCGACATCTCGCCGATCGCGCACGACGCCGGCCGGGGCTATCGCAACCGGGTCGCGGACCTGATCGGCGCCGGACGGGCGTTCGCCCGGTTCGACGATCGCGGCCGGGTGATCTTCAAGGCCGAGATCGGGGCGCTGAGCCCGGCCACCGCCCAGATCCAGGGGGTCTGGGTACGGCGGGAACTGCGCGGCCAGGGTCTGGGCACGGCAGCGATGGCGGCCGTGGTCCGGCTGGCGCTGCGCCGGGCACCGTCGGTGAGCCTGTACGTCAACGACTACAACGAGGCCGGCCGTGCCATGTACGCCCGGCTCGGCTTCGTCCAGGTGGGCACCCTGCGCACCGTCCTGTTCTGATCCGCGGTCCTTCTAAGCTGTGGCGCATGGTTCTGGACGCGGTGATCTTCGACTGGGGCGGCACCCTGACGCCGTGGCACACCATCGACCCGTACGACTGCTGGCTGTCGGTCACCGAGGATGCCGGGCACGCGCAGGCGCTGCACGCGGCGGAGCACGCGGTCTGGCAGCTGGTGCGCGGCGAGCACCGCAGCGGGACGCTGGCCGACATCATGGCCGCGGCCCGGGTGACCCTCACCGAGGCGCAGCTGGAGCGGTACTACCGGTGGTGGGACGCGCACAGCTACACCGACCCCGAGGTCGCCGGCCTATTCGAGGCGCTGCGCTCCCGCGGGCTCAAGGTGGGCGTGCTCTCCAACACCACCTGGCCGCAGGCCGAGCACGCCCGCATCTTCATCCGGGACCAGGTCGACCACCTCATCGACGGGGCGGTGTACTCCTCCGAGATCCCGTGGGCCAAACCCCATCCCGAGGCTTTCCGGGCTGCCCTGGACGCGGTCGGGGTGCGCGAGCCGGAGCGGGCGGTCTATGTCGGTGACCGGCTCTTCGAGGACATCTACGGCGCGAACCGGGTGGGCATGCGGGCCGTCCTGCTGCCGCACAGCACCGTCCCGGCCCACCAGCTGGGCGCAGAGGGCACCCCGGACGCGATCATCCAGTCGCTCGGCGAGCTGGTCGGCGTGATCGACGGCTGGCTGAGCGAGGCCGCGTAGCCGGCGCCAGGTCAGGCTGCCCGTCAGCTACCCGGCGCGCCGGGGAACGGCACCGTCGCCCGCTTCGGGTCGTCGACGAGGCGCCAGGTCGTCGCGGCCAGGGCAGCCGCGGTCAGGCCGTCCAGCGCCTGGCCGCGCAGCGCACGCTGGTCGCCCCCCGCCCGGACGGCCCCCTCCAGCAGGTAGCGGTAGGCCGCCGCGGAGCGCTCCTCGATCCGTACCGCCCAGGCCGTCGCGGCCTCGGCACCGGTGACCGGCGCCGGTGGCGGGTAGCTGCTTGCCGACGCCGCCGGGGTGACACCGAGTGCCACCAATTGGCCTGCCACCGCATCCCGGGTGAGCCGGTGGGCCGCCTCCAGATCGCGCGCGCGGGCCACGTCGGCGTCGGTGCCCAGGTGCACGCCGATCAGGGGGTAGCCGAAGACGGCGAGATGCTGGGCGGCGAGCACCTGCTGCAGGCCGTCCACGATCGGCTGCGGGACCTGCCGAACACCGGCCGCCACCGGCGTGCCGGAGGAGGGAGCGAGCGGGTAGCCGAACATCAGTGCCTGGGTGCTCAGCGCTGCCTCGATGCTGGCGAGCACCGGCAGCACCTGGGACGCCCGCGGTTCGGCGGCGGGCCAACCCAGCACCGCCTGCCGGAGCAACTGGGCGTCCCGGGTGCACATCGCCCCGAGGCCACCGGTGCCCGCCGCCGGATCGGAGGTCGCAGTCGGTCCGGGTGATGCCGTCCGCTGTGCCAACCGCCAGCCCGGGTACAGCTCCAGCAGGGCGCGCAACGCGTCACCGTGCGCGGCGACGTTCGCGCGCATGCTGTCGGAGATGCTGCCGACCTCGGGCTGGCCCGACTCGTAGGCCGCCAGCAGCTGCTGTTGGCGGGCGAGCGCGTCGGTCAGCGCCGCCGGCGGCTCGGCGGGTGGCAGCGCGACCTCGTGGTGCACCGGGCCGACGACGCCGAGGCCGGCGCCCGCGACCGCCGCGGCGGCGAGCAGGCTGCCGCCCAGCAGGGTGCGTCGGGAGATCTGGGCCATCGGAGAGGCAGTCTTTCAGATGCCGGTAAGCTGCTCGGCAAGGCACGGATGCGCCCGGGGACGGGGCGCTGGACAACTGGACACCGGATGAGGAGCGGCGTGACATGACTGCGCGGTCACCGCAGCGAAACCAGCTACACGACTTGTTGGATCCGGTGGTGTCAGCGGCGGGCTACGAGCTGGTGGACCTCTCGGTCACCTCGGCCGGCCGGCGGAGCCTGGTCCGGGTCACCGTGGACGGCGACACCGGCATCGACCTCGACGGGGTCGCGGTGGTGTCCCGGGCGATCTCGACCGCGATGGACGCCGAGGATGCCGCCTTCGCCGGGCCGTACGTGCTCGAGGTGAGTTCGCCCGGCGTGGACCGCCCGCTGACCGAGCCCCGGCTCTGGAAGCGCGCGGTCGGGCACCTGGTGAGCGTCCCGATCGCGGATGCCGACCCGGTCACCGGCCGGGTGGTGGCGGTTGCCGCGGACGGACTGGTGCTGAGCGTGGACGGTGCCGAACGCAGCCACTCCTGGGACGTGGTGGGCACCGGCCGGATGCAGGTGGAGTTCTCCCGGCCGGGGGGGCCGGCGACGGACTTCGAGGCGGAGCCGGTGGATTCCGAGGACGAGCCGGCGGACTTCGAGTACGAGCCCGCGGACGAGGAGGATTGAGCCATGGTGAGCGTTGACATCGCGGCCCTGCGCAGCATCGAGCGCGAGAAGGAGATCTCCTTCGAGACCGTCCTGCAGGCCCTGGAGACCGCGCTGCTCTCGGCCTACCGGCACACCAACCACCCGATGCCGCACGCCCGGGTGGAGATCGACCGCAAGAGCGGCGAGGTTACGGTCTGGGCCGCCGAGTACTCGCCGGACGGCGAGCTGATCGAGGAGTTCGACGACACCCCGACCGATTTCGGCCGGATCGCCGCGATGACCGCCAAGCAAGTGATCATGCAGCGGCTGCGCGACGCCGAGCACGACAACACCTACGGCGAGTACTCCGGCCACGAGGGCGACATCGTGACCGGGATCATCCAGGCCGACGCCCAGGCCGCGCAGCGTGGCCTGGTGCTGGTCACGCTCGGCAAGGTCGAGGCGGTGCTGCCCCCGTCGGAGCAGGTGCCGGGCGAGGTGTACGACCACGGCACCCGGATCAAGTGCTACGTGGTGTCGGTGACCCGCGGCATGCGCGGCCTGCAGATCACGCTGAGCCGGACCCACCCGAGCCTGGTCAAGAAGCTGTTCGCCCTCGAGGTGCCCGAGATCGCCGATGGCAGCGTCGAGATCATGGCGGTCGCCCGGGAGTCCGGCCACCGGACCAAGATCGCGGTGCGCTCGACCGTGTCCGGCCTGAACGCCAAAGGCGCCTGCATCGGGCCGATGGGCCAGCGGGTGCGCAACGTGGTGGCCGAGCTGCACGGCGAGAAGATCGACATCATCGACTGGGACGAGGACCCGGCGGTCTTCGTCGGCAACGCGCTCTCGCCGGCCAGCGCCCGCGAGGTGACCGTGGTGGACGCCGCCGCCAAGGCGGCGCGGGTGGTGGTGCCCGACTACCAGCTCTCGCTGGCGATCGGCCGCGAGGGGCAGAACGCCCGGCTAGCCGCCCGGCTCACCGGCTGGCGGATCGACATCCATTCCGACGCCGAGCCCGCCCCGGACCCGGCCGGGACGGAGCGGCTGGACCCGGCGCCGCCGGTCGCGGCGGCGGCGGACAATTCCGCTGCCGGTGAGGAGTAGACTCACCGACGGCCGTCAGCACGACGGCGGTATCTCGACTGCCCAGGTGCGGGTTCGCACCTGCGTCGGCTGCCGCCAGCGGGCTCCGGCCACCGATCTGCTCCGCGTCGTCGCGGGGCCGGCAGCACGAACCGACGAGGCCGGGGGACCGGTCCGGGACGTCCTGCCGGACCCGAGGGCCCGCGCGGCCGGCCGGGGCGCCTGGGTGCATCCCGATCCGTCCTGCGTGACGCTCGCCGAACGGCGCCGGGCCTACGGACGGGCACTGCGGTGCGGCGTCCGGCTGGACCCGGCGGCGGTGCGGCACTACGTGGCGGCCCTCGGCACGGCGGACTGACCGGTCCGCTGCTGCGGTAGGCCGCGGCAGGCCGGTGTACGTTCTCCTCGAGCGATGTGCAACCTGCGCATCGATACTCGCGAAAGTGAGAAACAGAGCTATGAGCACCCGATGAAGCGCCAACCATGAGTGCGTTTCCCACCTAGATCGGGACCTGCGGGCTGCCGCCGGTTCCGTCACGAAGGAGTCCAGTGGCAGGCAAGGCCCGCGTACACGAGCTCGCAAAGGAGCTCGGCGTACCCAGCAAGGAAGTTCTCGCGAAGCTCAGCGAACTCGGCGAGTTCGTCAAGAGCGCATCCTCCACCGTCGAAGCACCGGTAGCCCGCCGGCTGCGTGAGGCGTTCCCGTCGGCCGCGTCCGCGACGGCGAAGAAGTCCCCGACCAAGACCGCTGCCAAGGCGCCCGCCGCGCCTGCTCCACAGGCCCCGGCGGCGCCGGCGGTGAGCACTCCCGCCGAGCCCGTTCCCGCCGCGTCGCCGGCGCCGGGCCCGGTGCCCGGTCCGGCCCGCAAGCCCGAGCCCGCCGCGGCCCAGGCTCCCGCGCCGGCGGCACCGGCCGAGGAGGCTGCCCCGCGGCCGACCCCGGGTCCGCGCCCGCAGGCGCCGCGCCCGGCCGCGCCGAGGGTGGCCAACAACCCGTTCGGCGTCGGTGGCGGCCAGCCCGCACCGCGCCCGCAGGCCCCCCGTCCGGGTGGTCCCGGCGCCGGTCCCCGCCCGGGCCCGCGGCCGGGTGGCACCGGTGGGCCCGGTGGCCCGCGCCCGAACCCGGGCATGATGCCGCCCCGGCCGAACCCCGGCATGATGCCGCCGCGCACCGGTGGTCCCGGCCGTCCCGGCGCTCCGGGCCGTCCGGGTGCCGGCGCCGGCCGCCCCGGCCCCGGCGGCGCCGGTCGTCCCGGTGGTGGCGGCGGTGGTAACTACCGCGGCGGTCCCGGTGGTGGCGGCGGTGGTTTCCGCGGCGGTCCCGGCGGTGGCCCGGGTGGCGGCGGTTTCGCCGGCCGTCCCGGTGGCCCCGGTGGCCGTGGTCGCGGTGCCGGCACCGCCGGTGCGTTCGGCCGCGGTGGTGGCCGGCCGGTCCGTGGCAAGAAGAGCAAGAAGCAGCGCAGGCAGGAGTTCGACAACATGTCGGCCCCGTCGCTGGGTGGCGTCTCCGTCCCCCGCGGCAACGGCGACGTGCTGCGGCTGCCGCGTGGCGCGTCGCTGTCGGACTTCGCCGAGCGGATCAATGCCGAGCCGGCCGCGCTGGTCACCGTGATGTTCCACCTCGGCGAGATGGTCACCGCGACCCAGTCGGTGAACGAGGAGACCCTGCAGCTGCTGGGCGCCGAGCTGAACTACAACGTCCAGGTCGTCAGCCCCGAGGACGAGGACCGCGAGCTGCTGTCGTCCTTCGACCTCACCTTCGGCAACGACGAGGGTGGCGAGGAGGAGCTGGTCGCCCGGCCGCCGGTCGTGACCGTCATGGGTCACGTCGACCACGGTAAGACCCGGCTGCTGGACGCGATCCGCAAGTCGAATGTGCTGGCCGGCGAGGCCGGTGGCATCACCCAGCACATCGGCGCGTACCAGGTGCACGTCGAGCACGAGGGCCAGGACCGGGCGATCACCTTCATCGACACCCCGGGTCACGAGGCGTTCACCGCCATGCGTGCCCGCGGTGCCTCCACCACCGACATCGTGGTGCTGGTGGTCGCGGCCGACGACGGCGTGATGCCGCAGACGATCGAGGCGCTCAACCACGCCCAGGCCGCCGACGTGCCGGTCGTGGTCGCGGTGACCAAGATCGACAAGGAGGACGCCAACCCGGCCAAGGTGCGCCAGCAGCTCACCGAATACGGGCTGGTGGCCGAGGAGTACGGCGGCGACACGATGTTCATCGACGTGTCGGCGCGGTCGAACCTCAACATCGAGGGCCTGCTCGAAGGCATCCTGCTGACCGCGGACGCCTCTCTCGACCTGCGGGCCAACCCGACCCAGGACGCCCAGGGCATCGCGATCGAGGCGCACCTCGACCGCGGCCGTGGCCCGGTGGCGACCGTGCTGGTGCAGCGCGGCACGCTTCGGGTCGGCGACTCGATCGTGGCCGGCGACGCGTTCGGCCGGGTCCGGGCGATGCTCGACGACGACGGCAAGAACGTCGAGGAGGCCGGACCGGGCACGCCGGTGATGGTGCTGGGCCTGACCTCGGTGCCCGGCGCCGGCGACTCCTTCATCGTGGTGGAGGAGGACCGGATCGCCCGGCAGATCGCCGACCGGCGGTCGGCCCGGGAGCGCAACGCCCAGCTCGCCTCCACCCGGCGGCGGATCTCGCTGGACGACCTCGACAAGGCACTCGCGGCCGGTGAGGTGCAGCAGCTGAACCTCATCATCAAGGGTGACGTGTCCGGTTCGGTGGAGGCCCTCGAGGACTCGCTGCTGAAGATCGAGATCGGCGACGGCAACGACGAGGTGTCGCTGCGCGTGATCGGTCGCGGTGTCGGCGCGATCACCGAGAACGACATCAACCTCGCGATCGCCTCCGACGCGGTGGTGATCGGCTTCAACGTCCGGCCCGAGGGCAAGGCGCGCGAGGCGGCCGAGCGTGAGGGCGTGGACGTCCGGTACTACACGGTCATCTACCAGGCCATCGACGAGATCGAGGCTGCCCTCAAGGGCATGCTCAAGCCCGAGTTCGAAGAGGCCCAGCTCGGCACCGCCGAGGTGCGCGAGGTCTTCCGGGTCCCGAAGATCGGCAACGTGGCGGGTGCGCTGGTGCGCTCGGGCACCATCCGCCGCAACACCAAGGCCCGGCTCGTCCGCGACGGCATCACCGTCAACGAGAACCTGTCCGTGGAGTCGCTGCGCCGGTTCAAGGATGACGCGACCGAGGTTCGGGAAGGTTTCGAGTGCGGTATCGGGCTCGGCTCCTTCAACGACATCAAGATCGGTGACGTCATCGAGACCTTCGAGATGCGGGAGAAGCCGCGCTCGTAAGGTCGGGCACGTCAGTACCGACAGATCGATCGCTTCCGGACGGCCAGGCACCGCGCCTGGCCGTCCGGAATGCGCTGTGTAGGAAAGGAAAGGCCACGATGGCTGATTCACCCAGGGCCCGCCGGCTGGCCGGCCGCATCCGACAGATCGTGGCCTCCTATATCGAGAACCAGATCAAGGACCCGCGGCTGGGCATGGTCACCGTGACCGACGTCCGGATGACCGGCGACCTGCACGACGCCACGGTGTTCTACACCGTCTACGGCGACGAGCAGGCGCGTGCCGACTCGGCCGCCGCGCTGGAGGCCGCCCGCGGCCAGATCCGCACCGAGGTCGGTCGCCAGACCGGGGTCAAGTTCACCCCGACGGTCGCCTTCATCCTCGACGAGCTGCCCGAGTCCGCCCGGCACATCGACGACCTGCTCGCGGTGGCCCGGCAGGCCGACGCGCAGGTCGAGCAGGTCCGCGCGCAGGCTGCGTACGCGGGGGAGGCCGACCCGTACCGAAAGCCGCGTGAGGTCGAGGACGAGGACGATTAGTCTGCTCGGATGCAGGTGACCTTCCGGCGTGCCACCGAGGCCGACTGGCCACGGATCTGGCCGATCTTCGCCGAGGTGGTCCAGGCCGCCGACACGTACGCCCACGACCCGGCGACGGACTCGGCGACCGGCCGGGCGATCTGGCTGGTCCCGCCGCCCGACGAGACCTGGCTCGCACTCGACGCGGACGGCACGGTGCTGGGCAGCTACAAGACCGGTGCGAACCGTGCCGGGCCGGGAGCGCACATCGGCACCGCCTCCTACATGGTCGACCGGGGCCGCCGCGGCTCCGGGGTCGGCCGGGCGATGGTGCTGCACAGCCTCGACCGGGCCCGGGCGCTCGGCTTCCGCGGCGTCCAGTTCAACGCGGTGACGGCGAGCAACGTGCACGCCGTCCGGCTGTACTCCCAGCTCGGCTTCGAGATCGTCGGCCGGGTGCCCGGCGGGTTCCGGCATCCGGAGCAGGGCTACGTGGATCTGCTGGTCATGTTCTGCGACCTGACCCGGTGACCGCGCCGCAGCCGGTCGCGGTCAGCACCCGGCGGATCGTCGCGCTGGCCGGGTCCGCGTTCGTGGTGCTGGCCGCCGAGCCGCTGTTCGTGCTGGTCGACACCGCGGTGGTCGGCCACCTCGGCCGGGTGCCGCTGGCCGCGCTGGCCGCCGCCGGGACGGTCATGACGCTGCTGGCCATCGTCGGCAGCTCGCTGGAGTACGGCACCACCGGACGCGCCGCCCGCTACTACGGCGCCGGCCGCCGGGAGGCAGCCGTGAACGAGGGCGTGCAGGCGTCCTGGCTGGCGTTCCTGCTCGGGCTGCTGGCGCTGCTGGCCGGCGAGCTGCTGGCCGGCCCGATCGTGCGGCTGGTCACCGGCGGCCATCCGGCGGTGGCGCACGACGCCGAGCGCTGGCTGCGGGTGGCGATCCTCGGCCTGCCCGGCGTGCTGCTGGTGCTGGCCGGCAACGGCTGGCTGCGCGGCGTGCAGGACACCCGCACCCCGGTGCGGATCGTGGTGGTCGCCAACGTGCTGTCGGCGGTCGCGTCGCCGCTGCTGGTGTTCCCGGCGCACCTGGGCCTGGTCGGCTCGGCCATCGCCAACGTCGCCGCCCAGTGGCTCGGCGCGGCCCTGTGCATCCGGGCGCTGCGCGCCGAGCGGGTGCCGGCGCGACCGTCCTGGTCGGTGGTCCGGTCGCAGCTGGTGGTCAGCCGCGACCTGGTGGTGCGCTCGGTGGCGTTCCAGGCCGCGTTCATGGTGGCCGCCGCCGTGGCCGGCCGGCTCGGTGCGGCGCAGCTGGCCGCGCACCAGATCGGGCTGCAGCTGTGGGAGTTCGTGGCGCTGCTGCTGGACTCGTTCGCGATCGCCGCCCAGTCGCTGATCGGCGCGGCGCTCGGCGGTGGGGACGTGTCCGCCGCCCGGCACACCGCCTGGCGGGTCAGCCGGTACGGCCTGTGCGCCGGCGTGGTCTTCAGCGTGCTGATCGCGGCCGGTTGGTACGTGGTGCCGGCGCTCTTCAGCGACGACGCCGCGGTGCGGCACCAGGCGCACGTGCTCTGGCCCTGGCTGCTGGGCATGCAGCCCGCGGCCGGCGTCGTGTTCGCCCTCGACGGGGTGCTGCTCGGCGCCGGTGACAACGCCTTCATGCGCACCGTCACGCTGGTCGCGGCGCTGCTCGGCTTCATCCCGCTGTGCCTGCTCACCTTGCCGCTCGGCCTCGGCCTGGCCGGCGTGTGGGCCGGGCTGGCCGGGTTCATCGGAGTGCGGCTGGTCGGCATGGCCTGGCGCGCGCGCTCCGGCCGCTGGCTGGTGGTGGGGGAGCGCCGCTGAGCGCACCGATAGCCTGACCGGCATGGCGCGCAAGGGGCCGGCCGGGCCGGGTGGACTGATCGTGATCGACAAGCCGGCCGGGCTGACCTCGCACGACGTGGTCGGCCGGGTCCGCCGGATCGCCGGCACCCGCCGGGTCGGCCACGCAGGCACGCTCGACCCGATGGCCACCGGGGTGCTGGTGCTGGGCGTGGAGCGCGCCACCCGGCTGCTGAACCACCTGGTGCTGACCGACAAGAGCTACACCGCGACGATCCGGCTGGGCCTGGCCACCAGCACCGACGACGCCGAGGGCGAGCCGCTCACCGGCGGCGACGCGTCCGGCCTGGGCAGGGCTGCGATCGAGGCCGGGATGGCCGGGCTGACCGGCGAGATCCGGCAGCGGCCGTCGGCGGTGTCGGCGATCAAGGTGAACGGCCAGCGGGCCTATGACCGGGTGCGCGCCGGTGAGGACGTGGTGCTGGCCGAGCGGCCGGTCACGGTCAGCCGGTTCGAGCTGCTGGCCGATCCGGAATACCACGACAACTACTGCGATATCCCGGTCGAGGTGGACTGCTCGTCCGGCACCTACGTGCGCGCGCTGGCCCGTGACCTGGGCGAGCGGCTGGGCGTGGGCGGCCACCTGACCGCGCTGCGGCGCACCCGGGTCGGCCCGTTCACCCTCGACCAGGCGCTGACCCTGGACGCGCTGGCGGAGCTGGCCGACCCGATCACGCTGCCGCTGCCGGCCGCGCTGGCCGCGGCGATGCCGACCCGGGCGCTGGCCGAGGACGAGGCCCGGGAACTGAGCTTCGGCCGGCCGATCGTGCCAGCCGGAATCGAGGGCACGTACGGCGGGATCGGCCCGTCCGGCGAGGCGGTGGCGCTGCTGGCCGAATCCGACGGCCGGGCCCGCCCGGTGCTGGGCTTCACGCCGGCCGGCTGAGCGTGGTCGTGGGCACCCCGGACCGCCCGGTAAGCTGGTGGGCCGGAAACCCTGCCGCTTGACAATCCCCGCGCTGCTTCGAGGAGACAGACCCTGCCATGGCGACCACCAACGACCTGAAGAACGGCCTCGTGCTCAACATCGACGGCCAGCTGTGGACCGTGGTGGAGTTCCAGCACGTCAAGCCCGGCAAGGGCGGCGCCTTCGTGCGCACCACGCTGAAGAACGTGCTGTCCGGCAAGGTCGTCGACCGCACCTTCAACGCCGGCACCAAGGTCGAGACCGCGACCGTCGACAAGCGCGCGATGACTTTCCTCTACAAGGAGGGTGACGACTTCGTCTTCATGGACGGCGACACCTACGAGCAGATGTACGTCCCGGCCGCGGTGGTTGGCGACGGCGCCAACTACCTGCTCGACAACGCCGAGGCCGTGGTCGCGGTGCACGAGGGTGCGCCGCTGTTCATCGAGCTGCCGACCTCGGTCGAGCTGATCATCACCTACACCGAGCCGGGCCTGCAGGGCGACCGCGCCACCGGCGGCACCAAGCCCGCCACCGTCGAGACCGGAGCCGAGGTGCAGGTGCCGCTCTTCGTCACCACCGGCGAGAAGATCAAGATCGACACCCGCGACGGCCGCTACCTCGGCCGGATCAACAGCTGATCCCGATCGGCGTGAAGAGCGGGGATATCACGATGAGCGCTCGCACGAAGAGCGAGGGAATCTAGTGGCTGCCCGGAGCAAGGCACGCAAGCGCGCGGTCGACCTGTTGTACGAGGCCGACCTGCGCGGGGTCGACCCGGTGTCGACGCTGGCCGAACGGGTCGCGCTGGCCGACCCGCCGATCAACGACTACACCGTCGAACTGGTCGAGGGTGTCACCGAGCACCGGGCGGCGATCGACGAGCTGCTCAGCGAGTACTCCGAGGGCTGGACCATCGAGCGGATGCCCGGCGTCGACCGGGCGGTGCTGCGGGTCGGCCTGTTCGAGCTGCTGTGGTCGGCCGAGGTGCCGGACGCGGTCGCGATCGACGAGGCGGTCGAGCTGGCCAAGGCGCTGTCGACCGACGAGTCGCCGAAGTTCGTCAACGGCCTGCTCGGCCGGGTGCTGCGCAACCAGCTGCCGGGCGGCGAGACGCTGCCGAGCAGCGCCGCCAGCGAGAACTGAGGGTTCCGGCCGGGTCGGCCCGGAGCCCTCAGCCGGCCGGGTGGCCGACCGAGCCCGGGGCCAGCACACCCCAGCCGACAAGCTTGTCGGTCAGCTGATCGAGCGAGGTGTCGAACATCAGGGCCAGCGCGCGCAGGTCCTCGCCGCGGATCGAGAGCACCTTGTTGCCGTAGTCGCCCCGCTGGCGCTGGATCGACTGGGCGTAGCGGACCAGCGGCGCGGCATCCTCGGCCGGCACGTGCTGCAGCTTCTGCAGGTCGAGCACCACCTTGCTGCTGCTGTCGATCCGGGCGCTGGGCGCGCCCTCCTCGGTGGGCAGCAGCTCCGAGATCGGCACCCCGTAGAACTCGGCAAGCTCGGCCAGCCGGGCCACCGACACCGCCCGGTCGCCGCGCTCGTAGGAGCCGACCACGACCGCCTTCCACTTGCCGCCGGACTTGCGCTCGACTCCGTGCAGGGACAGTCGCTGCTGGGCGCGGACGGCGCGCAACCGGCTGCCCAGCGCGCGGGCGTACTCGCGGTCGTCGGGGGCCAGGCCGCCAGGCTCCGGTGCGCTCGCACGCCCGGCGGTGTCGGCACCGACACCACTGTGCGTGATGGATGGAGTCTTGGGCTCGGTCACGTCCCCGTCCTAAATTCGGCCACCCGGGGTACCCGGTGGTGTTGCTGATGGTCCCGTTACGCTATAACGCTGACCTCACAGGGTAACAGCCGCCGAACGCACGGTAATTGACGCGCCGCACGTGTCGGACTGGTGGTACCCCGATCAAGTCCTACTGATAAGTTCGACAGCGAAACGACGTCCTTTAACGACTCGTCCGGTGAGGCGAGGAAGGAGGTCCGCGCATCATCATGCCTGGCCAACCAGTTTCGGCCCCGGGATCCCGGGCCGGTGGAGACGGCAAGACCGTCCTGCACCCCGACGACGTCGGGCGCGTGCTCGACCGGATCGCCCACCAGATTCTCGAGAAGACCCGGGGTGGCGCCGACCTCGTGCTGCTCGGCATCCCGACCCGCGGCGAGCCGCTGGCCCGCCGGCTGGCCGACCGGATCAGCTCGTTCGGCGGGGTCGAGGTCGCGCTCGGCACCCTCGACATCACCCTCTACCGCGACGATCTGCGCTCGCGCGCCGTCCGCCCGCTCGGCCGCACCGTCGAGCCGCCCGGCGGCGTCGACGGCAAGCTGGTGGTGCTGGTCGACGACGTCCTGTTCTCCGGGCGCACGGTGCGGGCGGCCCTCGACGCGCTGACCGACCTCGGCCGGCCCCGGGCGGTGCAGCTGGCGGTGCTGATCGACCGCGGTCACCGGCAGTTGCCGATCCGGGCCGACTACGTGGGCAAGAACCTGCCCACCTCGGCCAGCGAGCAGGTGCACGTAAGCCTGGCCGAGATCGACGGCGCCGACGGCGTCTCGATCGCTGGCGGGGCCGGCACGGAGGTGGCCGGATGAACCGCCACCTGCTTTCGGCCGCCGACCTGTCCGCCGCCGAGGCGACCCAGCTGCTCGACACCGCCGAACAGATGGACGCGATCCAGAACCGCGAGGTGAAGAAGCTGCCGGCGCTGCGCGGGCGGACCGTGGTCAACCTCTTCTTCGAAGACTCCACCCGGACCCGGTCGTCCTTCGAGATCGCCGGCAAGTGGCTCTCGGCCGACGTGATCAACGTCAGCGCCAAGGGGTCGAGCGTGAGCAAGGGCGAGAGCCTGCGCGACACCGCGCTGACCGTGGCCGCGATGGGGGTCGACGCGCTGGTCGTCCGGCACCACGCCTCGGGAGCCGTCCAGCGGATCACCGAGTGGGTGGACTGCCCGGTGGTCAACGCCGGCGACGGCACCCACGAGCACCCGACCCAGGCGCTGCTCGACGCGTTCTCGCTGCGCCGCCGGCTCGGTGACCTGGCCGGCCGGCACGTGGTGATCGTCGGCGACCTGACCCACAGCCGGGTGGCGCGGTCGAACGTGCTGCTGCTGCGCACGCTCGGGGCGCAGGTCACCCTGGTCGCCCCGCCGACGCTGATGCCGGCCGGGGTGGCCGGCTGGGACTGCTCGATCAGCTGGGACCTCGACCAGGCGCTGTCCGGCAAGGTGGCCGGGGATGTGGATGCGGTGATGATGCTGCGGGTGCAGCGGGAGCGGATGAGCGGCGGGTACTTCGCCACCGAACGGGAGTACGCGACCGGCTACGGCCTGGGCCCGGTCCGGCTGGCGATGCTGCCCGAGCACACGGTGGTGCTGCACCCGGGCCCGATGAACCGGGGCCTGGAGATCTCCTCGGTGGCCGCGGACAGCCCCCGGTCGCTGGTGCTCGACCAGGTGCGGGCCGGCGTCGCGGTGCGGATGGCCGTGCTCTACCACGTGCTGGCCGGCGCCGACGAGCCCGCGGGGCTGACGGCGGGGGTGCCGGCATGATCCTGCTGCGTGGCGCGCGGCCGCTCGGCGGCCCGGCGGTGGACGTGCTGCTGGCCGACGGCCGGATCGCCGAGCTGGCCCCGGCCCTGGACCGGCCGGACGGCGCGGAGCTGATCGACGCCGGCGGCGCGGTGCTGCTGCCCGGCCTGGTCGACCTGCACACCCACCTGCGCGAGCCCGGCCGGGAGGACACGGAGACGGTCGCCACCGGCTCGGCCGCGGCGGCCCTCGGCGGCTTCACCGCGGTGCACGCGATGGCCAACACCAACCCGGTCGCCGACACCGCCGAGATCGTCGAGCAGGTGCACGAGCTGGGCCGGCGGGCCGGGCTGGTCGACGTCCGCCCGGTCGGCGCGGTGTCGAAGGGGCTGGCCGGTGAGCAGCTGGCCGAGATCGGCGGCATGGCCCGTTCGGCCGCGGCCGTCCGGGTGTTCAGCGACGACGGCCGATGCGTGTCCGACGCCCGTCTGATGCGCCGGGCGCTGGAGTACCTCAAGCCGTTCGACGCGGTGCTCGCCCAGCACGCCCAGGATCCGCGGCTGGCCGACGGCATGGCGTGCGCGCACGAGGGGGAGCTGTCGGGCAAGCTCGGCCTGCCCGGCTGGCCCGGGGTCGCGGAGGAGAGCATCGTCGCCCGGGACGTCATGCTGGCCCGGCACACCGGATCGCGGCTGCACGTCTGCCACGTCTCGACCGCCGGCACCGTCGAGGTGATCCGCTGGGCCAAGCGCCAGGGCATCGACGTGACAGCCGAGGTCACCCCGCACCACCTGCTGCTGACCTGCGACCTGCTCACCGGGTATGACCCGATCTACAAGGTCAACCCGCCGCTGCGGCCGGCCGACGACGTGCTCGCGCTGCGGGCCGGCCTGGCCGACGGCACCATCGACGCGGTGGCCACCGACCACGCCCCGCACGCGCCGCACGACAAGGACCACGCCTTCGCCGACGCGGCGTTCGGCATGCTCGGACTGCAGACCGCGCTCGGCGTGGTGATCACCGCGATGCTGCAGACCGGCCTGCTCGACTGGGCCGGCCTGGCCGACCGGACGAGCGTCCGGCCGGCTGCCATCGGACGGCTCGCCGGCCACGGCCGGCCGATCGCGGTGGGCGAGCCGGCCAACCTGACCCTGGTCGAGGAGTCCGGCAGCTGGCTGGTCCGTCCGGACGAGCTGGCCTCGCTGGCCCGCAACACCCCGTACGCCGGCCGCGAGTTGCCGGGCCGGGTGCTGGCCACGTTCCTGCGCGGCCGGCCGACGGTCCGGGACGGCCGGCTGGCCTCCGTGGTGCCGGCATGATCCGGTTGTGGCTGGTGCTCGGCTGCGTGCTGCTGTTCGTGCTGGTGCTGGCCGCCATGCGGCTCGGCTGGCGCAACCGGGAGCGCCGCCAGGCCACGCTGCCACCGCTGCCGGACCCGCCCACCGAGCTGGGCGGCGACCTCGCGCCGGCGCTGACCGGCCTCTACGTCGGCAGCACCCCCGCCACCCGCTGGCAGGACCGGATCGTGGCGCACCGGCTGGGCGAGCGGGCCGATGCGACCGCTCGGCTGGCCGAGGCCGGTGCGCTGATCGAGCGGCAGGGCAGCCCGGCCATCTTCATCCCGCGCGAGCAGCTGCTCGACATCCGGCTGGAGCCGGCGCTGGCGGGCAAGGTGGTCGGCGCGGGCGGGCTGCTGGTGCTGCGCTGGCGGCACGGCGACGAGCTGCTGGACACCGGCGTCCGCGGCGATGACAAGACTCTGTATCCCTTGTGGATGAAGGCGATCCCGCAACACAGGCAGGAGACCGACGCGTCGTGACCGACACCGCACTGCTGGTTCTGGAAGACGGCCGGAGCTTCGTAGGGGAGTCCTACGGAGCTACCGGGGAGACCTTCGGTGAGGCGGTGTTCAACACCGGCATGACCGGCTATCAGGAGACGCTGACCGACCCCTCGTACCACCGCCAGATCGTGGTGCAGACCGCGCCGCACATCGGCAACACCGGGGTGAACGACGAGGATCCGGAGTCGTCGCGGATCTGGGTTTCCGGTTACGTGGTCAGGGATCCGGCCCGCCGGGTGTCGAGCTGGCGAGCCCGCCGGACGCTGGCGGAGGAGCTCCAACGCTTCGGCGTGGTGGGCATCAGCGGCATCGACACCCGTGCGCTGACTCGGCACCTGCGCGAGCGGGGCGCGATGCGGGCGGTCATCTCGTCCGTCGACCTCGACCCGGATTCGCTGCTGCGCAAGGTGAAGGCGTCCCCGTCCATGGTGGGCGCGGACCTCACCGGGCAGGTCAGCACCGAGGTGCCCTACCGGGTGGACGCGATTGGCGAGCACCGGTTCACCGTCGCCGCGCTGGACTTCGGCATCAAGGCGATGACCCCGCACCGGATGGCCGAGCGGGGCATCACCACGCACGTGCTGCCGGCCGGGTCCACGGTGGAGCAGGTGCTGGCCGCAGGCGCGGACGCGGTGTTCCTGGCCAACGGCCCGGGCGACCCGGCGACCGCCGACCCGGCGGTGGCGGTGGTGCGCGAGCTGCTCGGCCGCCGGGTGCCGATCTTCGGCATCTGCTTCGGCAACCAGATCCTCGGCCGGGCGTACGGCTTCGGCACGTACAAGCTGCGGTACGGCCACCGCGGCATCAACCAGCCGGTGTCCGACCGGGCGACCGGCAAGGTGGAGATCACCGCGCACAACCACGGCTTCGCGGTCGACGCGCCGCTGGACGGGGTGACCGAGACCGAGTTCGGCGGCGTGTCGGTCAGCCACGTCTGCCTGAACGACAACGTGGTGGAGGGCCTGCGGGCGCACGACGTGCCCGCGTTCTCGGTGCAGTACCACCCGGAGGCCGCGGCCGGTCCACATGATGCGGGCTACCTCTTCGACAGGTTCACCGAACTCTTGGAAGGCGACAGCGAGTGAGGATCGCAGTGAGCGCTAGCGAGCGAGGACCGGAGCGAGCGCGGAGCCGACCACTGAGTGGAAGGCGACAGCGAGTGAGGATCGCAGTGAGCGCTAGCGAGCGAGGACCGGAGCGAGCGCGGAGCCGACACATGATCAACGTCACCCGGGGTGGTCACTGATGCCGAAGCGCACCGATATCGAGCACATCCTGGTGATCGGCTCCGGCCCGATCGTGATCGGCCAGGCCTGCGAGTTCGACTACTCGGGCACCCAGGCCTGCCGGGTGCTGCGCGAGGAGGGTTTCCGGGTCAGCCTGGTGAACTCGAACCCCGCGACGATCATGACCGATCCGGAGTTCGCCGACGCCACCTACATCGAGCCGCTGACGGTCGAGTTCGTGGAGAAGGTGCTCGCCACCGAGGCCGCGCACGGCCGGCCGGTGAACGCGCTGCTGGCGACCCTCGGTGGTCAGACCGCGCTGAACCTGGCTGTCGCCCTGCACGAGAGCGGGGTGCTCGACAAGCACGGGGTCGAGCTGATCGGCGCCGACATCGACGCGATCCAGCGCGGTGAGGACCGGCAGAAGTTCAAGGAGATCGTCCGAACCGTCGGCGGCGACGTGCCGTCCTCAGCTGTCTGCCACACCCTGGCGGAGGCGGTTTCGTTCGCCGCCACCGTGGGAAACCGGGTCGTCATCCGGCCGTCGTTCACGATGGGCGGCCTCGGCTCGGGCCTGGCCAACACCGCCGACGAGGTCCGGACGATGGTGGGCCGGGGCCTGGCCGCGAGCCCGGTGCACGAGGTGCTGGTCGAGGAGAGCGTCTTCGGCTGGAAGGAGTTCGAGCTGGAGCTGATGCGCGACCGCAACGACAACGTGGTCGTGGTCTGCTCCATCGAGAACGTCGACCCGATGGGCGTGCACACCGGTGACTCGATCACCGTCGCCCCGGCGATGACGCTCACCGACCGCGAGTACCAGACGATGCGCGACATCGGGATCGCGGTGCTGCGCGAGGTCGGCGTCGACACCGGCGGCTGCAACATCCAGTTCGCGGTGGACCCGGCGACCGGCCGGCTGATCGTGATCGAGATGAACCCGCGGGTGTCGCGTTCCAGCGCTTTGGCCTCCAAGGCAACGGGATTCCCGATTGCCAAGATCGCCGCGAAGCTGGCCGTCGGCTACACCCTGGACGAGGTGAGCAACGACATCACCCGGGCCACCCCGGCCTGCTTCGAGCCGGTGCTCGACTACGTGGTGGTGAAGGTGCCGCGGTTCGCGTTCGAGAAGTTCCCCGGCGCCGACCCGGTGCTGACCACGCACATGAAGTCGGTCGGCGAGGCGATGGCGATCGGCCGGAACTTCACCGAGGCGCTCGGCAAGGCGATGCGCTCGATGGAGACCAAGGCGGCCGGTTTCTGGACCGCCGACCCGCAGCTGGACCTGCCCTCGGTGGACGAGCTGCTCGGCATCGCCTCGGTCGCCACCGACGGCCGGCTGTACGCCGTGGAGCGGGCGTTGCGGGCCGGCGCCAGCGTCGACGAGGTGGCCGCGGCGACCGGCATCGACCCGTGGTTCGTCGATCAGTTCGACCAGATCCTCACCGTCGGCAACGAGGTCGCCACGGCCCCGGCGCTGACCCCGCAGCTGCTGCGCAAGGCCAAGCGGCACGGCCTCTCCGACCGGCAGCTCGCGATGCTGCGCCCGGAGCTGTCCGGCGCGGACGGGGTGCGCCGGCTGCGGCACCGGGCCGGCATCCGCCCGGTGTACAAGACTGTCGACACCTGCGCGGCGGAGTTCGCGGCGAGCACGCCGTACCACTACTCCAGCTACGACGACGAGACCGAGGTCGCGCCGCAGCGGGAACGGCCCAAGGTGCTGATCCTGGGCAGCGGGCCGAACCGGATCGGGCAGGGCATCGAGTTCGACTACTCCTGCGTGCACGCGGTGATGGCGCTGCGGGCAGCCGGCTACGAGACCGTGATGGTCAACTGCAACCCCGAGACGGTCTCCACCGACTACGACACCGCCGACCGGCTGTACTTCGAGCCGCTGACCTTCGAGGACGTCCTCGAGGTGGTGCACGCCGAGCAGGAATCCGGTGACGTGCTCGGGGTGATCTGCACCCTCGGCGGCCAGACGCCGCTCGGCCTGGCGGCCCGGCTGAAGGCGGCCGGCGTGCCGGTGCTCGGCACCCAGCCCGGCGCGATCGACCTGGCCGAGGACCGTGGCGAGTTCGGCCGGGTGCTGGCCGAGGCCGGCCTGCTCGCCCCCAAGCACGGGCTGGCCACCTCGTTCGCCCAGGCCAAGCAGGTCGCCGACGAGATCGGCTACCCGGTGCTGGTGCGGCCGTCGTACGTGCTGGGCGGGCGCGGCATGGAGATCGTCTACGACGAGGACGGGCTGCAGACCTACATCGGGCGGGCCACCGACATCGCGCCCGATCACCCCGTGCTGGTCGACCGGTTCCTCGACGACAGCGTCGAGATCGACGTCGACGCGCTCTTCGACGGCACCGAGCTCTACCTCGGCGGCGTGATGGAGCACATCGAGGAGGCCGGCATCCACTCCGGCGACTCGGCGTGCGCGCTGCCGCCGATGACGCTCGGCAGCGCCACCGTGGACGAGGTGCGCGAGGCCACCCGCCGGATCGCCGAGGGGGTCGGCGTGCGCGGCCTGCTCAACGTCCAGTACGCGCTCTCGGGCGACCTGCTGCACGTGCTGGAGGCCAACCCCCGGGCATCGCGCACCGTGCCGTTCGTCTCCAAGGCGACCGCGGTGCCGCTGGCCAAGGCCGCCGCCCGGATCGCGCTGGGCGCCACCATCGCCGAGCTGCGGGACGAGGGCATGCTGCCGGCCACCGGCGACGGCGGTGAGCTGCCGGCCGACGCCCCGATCGCGGTGAAGGAGGCGGTGCTGCCCTTCCACCGGTTCCGCACCCCCGCGGGCGACTCGATCGACTCGATCCTCGGGCCGGAGATGAAGTCGACCGGTGAGGTGATGGGCTTCGACCGGGTGTTCGGTACCGCGTTCGCCAAGTCGCAGGCCGCCGCGTACGGCTCGCTGCCCACCAAGGGCACCGTGTTCGTCTCGGTCGCCAACCGCGACAAGCGGGCCGCGCTGTTCCCGATCAAGCGACTGAAGGATCTCGGCTTCCGGGTGGTGGCCACCGCGGGTACTGCCCAGGTGCTGCGGCGCAACGGGGTTTCGGTCGACACGGTCGGCAAGTTCTCCGACGGCCCGGGCAACATCGTCGAGCAGATCCTGGCCGGCGAGATCGACCTGGTGCTCAACACCCCGTTCGGCTCGCCGGGCAACTCCGGGCCACGGCTGGACGGCTACGAGATCCGGACGGCTGCGGTGCAGGCCGGCATCCCGTGCCTGACCACCGTGCAGGCGATCGCCGCCGCGGTGCAGGGCATCGAGGAGCTGATCACCGGCGAGGTGACGGTGACCTCGCTGCAGGAGCACCACCGCGCCCTGGAACGGTGGCGCTCCGGCCGGCAGGAGGCGGGCCAGTGACGGCGGTGGAAGGTCCACCGGTGCAGGAGGTCGGCGAGATCTTCGACATCGCCCGGTTCGGCAGCTACACCCAGTTCACCGTGGTGGCGCCGGGGGTGGCCAAGGCGTTCCAGCCCGGCCAGTTCGTGGCGGTGGCGGTCGGCGGCTCGGACACCTCGATGCTGCTGCGGCGCTCGTTCGCGCTGTACGGCGTGAAGCCGGGCACCGACTTCGCCGGCACCATCCAGTTCGTGGTGGCCCCGCACGGCCGCGGCACCGAGTGGCTGGTTCGCCAGCCGGTCGGCACCAAGTTGGATCTGGTCGGCCCGCTCGGCGTGCCGTTCCCGCTGCCGCGCGAGGCGGTGCCGGCGGTGCTGGTCGGCGGCGGTTACGGCTCGGCTCCGTTGCTGCCGCTGGCGGAGCGGCTGCTGGCGCTGGGCAGTGACGTGACGATGATCCTCGGCGCGGCCACCGCCGACCGGCTCTTCGGCCAGCTGGCCGCCAAGCGGCTGGTCGGCTCGGTCACCGTCACCACCGACGACGGCTCGGCCGGCCAGCGCGGCAGGGTGACCGACCCGCTGCCCTCGGCCATCGAGCACCTGGGCGCGGAGATCGTCTACGCCTGCGGGCCGATGCCGATGCTGCGCGCGGTGGGCGAGGTCGCCCAGGCGCACGCCATCCCGGCCCAGGTCGCGGTGGAGGAGTCGATGGCCTGCGGTATCGGGGTGTGCATGACCTGCGTGCTGCCGGTGCGGGGCAGCGACGGGGTGTCGCGGTTCGTCCGGTCCTGCGTGGAGGGTCCGGTCTTCGACGCCGGCCGGGTGCGCTGGGCCGACGTCGGGACGTTGCCCGCCGACCTGCTCGGCGCGGACGGGATGGGTGGTCACTGATGGTCGACATGTCCACGAAGCTGGGGTCGCTGGCGCTGCCGAACCCGGTGCTGACGGCCTCGGGCTGCGCGGCGGCCGGCCGGGAACTGGCCCAGTTCTTCGACCTGTCCGCGATCGGCGCGATGGTCACCAAGTCGATCATGCTGCGCCCGCGGTCCGGCCGGCCGACGCCGCGGATGGCCGAGACACCCAGCGGCATGCTCAACTCGATCGGCCTGCAGGGCCCCGGCATCGACGCGTTCGTGGCCACCGACCTGCCCTGGCTGCGGCAGCAGGGTGCGCGCACCGTGGTCTCGATCGCCGGTGGTCACACCGACGAGTACGTGGCGCTGACCAAGCGGCTCTACCACCAGCCGGTCGACCTGCTCGAGGTGAACATCTCCTGCCCGAACGTCGAGAGCCGCGGGCAGGTCTTCGCCTGCGACCCGCTGGCCTCGGCCCGGGTGATCTCGGCGGTCCGCCGCGCCGCCCACCCGAACACCCCCGTCTTCGCCAAGCTGTCGCCCGACGTGACCGACATCGGACAGATCGCCCGTGCGGTGGCCGACGCCGGAGCCGACGGCATCTCGCTGATCAACACGCTGCTGGGCATGGTGATCGACACCGAGACGCTGCGGCCGGCGCTGGGCGGTGTGACCGGTGGCCTGTCCGGCCCGGCGGTCCGGCCGGTCGCGGTGCGCTGCGTCTGGCAGGTACACCAGGCAGTGCCGCACCTGCCGCTGCTCGGCATGGGCGGCATCCTGACCGGCAAGGACGCGCTGCAGTTCATCCTGGCCGGCGCCTCGGCGGTGTCGGTGGGCACCGCGGTCTTCCACGATCCGACCGCGCCGATCCGGATCATCGAGGAACTGCAGGCAGAACTGGAACGCTGCGGGTTCGCCTCGGTGGCCGACGCGGTCGGCTTCGCGCACCGCAGCCCGGCCGAGCAGGCCGTCCGGCTCGGCACCATCGACGCCGAGGAGATCAACGCATGACGTTCGGGCAGCGGCTGCTGGCCGCCACCGCCGAACGCGGGCCGATGTGCCTGGGCATCGACCCGCACGCGGCGCTGCTGACCGGCTGGGGCCTGGCCGACGACCTGGTGTCGCTGGAGCGGTTCGCGCTCACCTGCGTGGAGGCGTTCGGCGAGCTGGCCGCGGTGGTGAAGCCGCAGTCGGCGTTCTTCGAGCGGTTCGGTTCGCGCGGGGTGGCGGTGCTGGAACGCTGCGTCGCCGAGGCCCGGCAGGCCGGCGCGCTGGTGCTGGCCGACGTCAAGCGGGGTGACATCGGCTCGACGATGGCCGCCTACGCCGAGGCCTACCTCGACCCGGCCTCGTCGCTGGCGGTGGACGCCATCACCGCCAACCCGTACCTGGGCGTCGGCGCGCTGGCCCCGGCGTTCGAGCTGGCCGACCGGCACGGCGCCGGGGTGTTCGTGATCGCGCTGACCTCCAACCCCGAGGCGCCGTCGGTGCAGCACGCCCGGCTGCCGGACGGCCGGACCGTCGCGCAGTCGGTGATCGACGAGTTGGCGGCCCGCAACGGCTCGGGCCCGCTCGGCTCGTACGGCGTGGTGGTGGGCGCGACCATCGGCGAGTCGGTGGCAGAGCTGTCCGGCCTGAACGGCCCGTTCCTGGTGCCGGGCATCGGGGCGCAGGGCGGCACCGCCGAGGACGTCCGGCGGATCTTCGGCGCGAACCTGGGCGCGGTGCTGCCCAGCGTCTCGCGCGAGGTGCTGCGCGCCGGGCCGTCGGTCGAGGCGCTGCGCGAGGCGGCCCGGCGGGTGATCGGCGAGTACGCCTTCCTGCGCGACTGATCTGGCCGCCCGTTAGGTTCGAGCCATGCCGGACGCCCCCCGCCTGACCGACGAGCAGCGGTCCCGCGCCCGCGCCGAGGCGCTGGCCGCGCGCACCGCCCGGGCGCAGGCCCGCGCCGAACTCAAGGCGGGCACGCTGAGCCTGCCCGAGCTGCTGCGCCGGGCCGAGCGCGACCCGCAGCTGGCGGCGATGCGGGTGAGCGCGCTGATCGCGGCGCTGCCCGGCTATGGCGAGGCCCGGTCGGCGGCGCTGATGGCCGAGTTGCGGATCGCCGCGTCGCGCCGGATCCGGGGGCTCGGCCCGAAGCAGCGGGTCGCGTTGCTGGCCCGCACCGGCCACCCGGCAGAATCGGCACCATGACGAGCGCGCAGCCTGCCCGCCTGACCGTTCTCTCCGGCCCGTCCGGGGTCGGCAAGGGAACCGTGGTCGCCGAGGTGCGGCGGCTGTTCCCGCACGTCTGGGTGTCTGTCTCCTGCACCACCCGGGCGCCCCGCGAGGGCGAGGTGGACGGCGTGCAGTACTACTTCGTCAGCGACGCCGAGTTCGACGAGCTGGTGGCCACCGACCGGCTGCTGGAGTGGGCGAGCTTCGCCGGGCACCGGTACGGCACCCCGCGGCGCCCGGTCGAGCAGCACCTGACCGCCGGCCGGCCGGCGCTGCTGGAGATCGAGCTGCAGGGCGCCCGGCAGATCCGGGACCGGATGCCCGAGGCGCAGTTCGTGTTCCTCGCGCCGCCGTCCCGGGACGAGTTGAAGTCCCGGCTGACCAAGCGCGGCACCGAGGACGACGACAAGATCGCCGCCCGGCTCGAACGCGCCGACGTCGAGCTGCTCGCCGCCGAGGACGAGTTCGACGTGGTGGTCGTCAACGACGACGTGCTGCGCGCCGCCGCCGAGGTGGTCTCGCTGCTCAGCGCGGCCGAGACTGCCTGAAGCGGCGGACCTGTCGACGAGCCCGCGCAGGCGGAAAGCTCAGTCGACGAGCTTGACCGCGGCGACCAACTCGCCGAGCCCCTTCTTGGCGTCGCTGAACAGCATGCTGGTCTTCGGCTCGGTGTAGAGCTCGTTGTCGATGCCGGCGTAGCCCGAGGCCATCGAGCGCTTGATCACGATGATGCTGCGCGCGTGGTCGACGTCCAGGATCGGCATGCCCGACACCGCATTGCCCGGTCGCCGGGCCGCCGGGTTGGTCACGTCGTTCGCACCGACCACCAGCGCCACGTCGGTCCGGTCGAACTCGGGGTTGACGTCCTCCATCTCGCGCAGCTGGTCGTAGGGCACGTTCGCCTCGGCCAGCAGCACGTTCATGTGCCCGGGCATCCGGCCGGCCACCGGGTGGATCGCGTAGGAGACCTCGATGCCGCGGTCCTCCAGCAGCGCGGCCAGTTCGCGCACCTCGTGCTGGGCCTGCGCGGCGGCCAGGCCGTAGCCCGGCACCACGATCACCTTGCTGGCATAGGCCAGTTGCAGCGCGGCGTCGTCGACCGCGACCGACTTCACGGCGCCACCGGTGCCGCCGGTGACCTCGATGCCGGTCGCCCCGGTGCCGAAGCCGCCCGCGATGATCGAGAGCACCGAGCGGTTCATCGCATCGGCCATCAGCTTGGTCAGGATGCCGCCGGAGGCGCCGACCAGTGCGCCGGCGATCACCAGGGTGGCGTTGTCGAGCACGAAACCCGCCATCGCCACCGCCGTGCCGGTGAAGGCGTTCAACAGCGAGATGACCACCGGCATGTCGGCGCCGCCGATGGGCAGCACCATCAGGATGCCGATCCCCAGCGCGGCGACCGCCTCCAGCGCGAGCAGCCAGGCGTTGTGCGCCCCGGCGATCACGCCGATGCCGGCCGCCAGCGCGACCAGGCTGAGCACCGCCGAGACGATCCGGGCGCCGGGAAAGTTCACCGGCTGGCTCCAGTAGCCCTGCAGCTTGGCCGCGGCCACCAGCGAGCCCGAGAACGTGACGCCGCCGATCAGCACGTCCAGCGCGCCGGCCAGCGCGACCCCGGCCGAGACGTGCGGGTCGTGCTGGTAGTCGGCCAGCGCGATGAGCAGCGCCGCGCCGCCGCCTACCGCGTTGAACAGGCTGACCAGCTGCGGCATCTGCGTCATCGCCACCCGGCGCGCGGAGAACAGCCCGACCGCGCCGCCGAGCAGCGCCCCGCACAGCAGCACCAGCCACCGGGTGGCGGTCATGCTGCCGCCGTGCCCGACGTCGATCAGCGCGGCCACGATCGCCACCGTCATGCCGGCCGCCGAGAGCTGGTTGCCGCGGCGGGCGGTGGCGGGGGAGTTCATCAGGTGCAGGCCCAGCACGAACGCGACCGCGGCGGCCAGCGACGCCAGCCGGATGCCGGTCTCGAAGCCGCTCATGCCCGGGTTTCCCTGCGGCTCATCGGGTTACCTCGTCCGGTTGCTTCGCGGGCACCGGGCGTTTGCGGAACATCTGCAGCATCCGGTCGGTGACCGCGTAGCCGCCGACCACGTTCGCCGCGCCGAACGCGGCCGCCAGGAAGGTCAGCACATAGCCGACCGGGCCGCCGACGTAGGACGACAGGATCACCACACCGACCAGCACCACCCCGTGGATGGAGTTCGCGCCGGACATCAGCGGGGTGTGCAGGGTGGCCGGCACCTTGCTGATCACCTCAAAGCCGACCAGCAGCGCCAGCACGAAGACCGTGATGTCACCGACGAAGCCACTCGTCACGCGTTGCTCCCTTCGGCCGGCGTCGCTGCCGAGCGCGCGCCGGCGTGCACGATCTGGCCGGCGTGGGTGATCACCACACCGGCCTGGATCTCGTCGGTCAGGTCGACGGCCAGCTCGCCGTCGCGCACCAGGTGGGTGAGCAGCGCGCTGACGTTGCGGCCGTAGGCCTGCGAGGCGCTGGTGGCCAGCCGGGACGGCAGGTTGGCAGCGCCGATCACCCGCACCCCGTCACCGGCCAGCACCACCTGCCCGGGCACCGAGCCCTCGACGTTGCCGCCCAGCCGGCTGGCGGCCAGGTCGACCAGCACCGAGCCGGGGCGCATCCGGGCGAGCACGTCGGCGGTGACCAGCACCGGCGGCCGGCGGCCGGGCACCTGCGCGGTGGTGATGACGATGTCGTGCCGGGCGATGTGCTCGGCCAGCTCGGCCTGCTGCGCGGCCCGTTCCTCCGCCGTCAGCTCGCGTGCATACCCACCCTCGCCGGCCGCGGCGATGCCGGCCTTGAGCTCGACGAACTTCGCGCCCAGCGACCGGACCTCCTCGCGGGCGGCCGGCCGCACGTCGTACCCGCTGACCACCGCACCCAGCCGGCGGGCGGTGCCGATCGCCTGCAGCCCGGCCACGCCGGCGCCCAGCACCAGCACCGCTGCCGGTTTCGAGGTGCCGGCCGCGGTCATCAGCATCGGGAAGAAGCGGTCGTAGTGCTCGGCGGCCAGCAGCACCGCGCGGTAGCCGGCCACGCTGGCCTGGGAGCTGAGGGCGTCCATGCTCTGGGCCCGAGTCAGCGTGCGGGGCAGGCCGTCCAGGCTGATCGCGGTCACGCCGGCCGCGGCGAGCCGGCGCACCAGGTCCGGGTTGGTCAGCGGGCCGAGCATGCCCAGGATCGCCTGGCCCGGGCGCAGCCGGCCGGCCAGCTGGTCGTCCGGGCCCGTGACCGAGACGACCACGTCGGCCTCGGCCAGCGCGGTAGCGCGGTCCAGCAGCCGGGCACCGGCGTCGGCGTAGGCCTGGTCGGCGAACCATGCCCCGGTTCCCGCGCCACGCTCGATCAGCACCTGCAGCCCGGCGGCGACCAGCCGCTTCGTGCTCTCCGGGTCGAGGGCCACTCGCCGCTCACCCGGTGCGGTCTCCCTCAGCGCGGCGACCTTTACCATGGGCGCACTCTAGCGATCTTCGGCCCGACCGGCGCGTGAAGCGGGGCACACCGGCGCGCCCCGCCCCGGGACGCCCGCGCGGGTGGCCGGTCGCGGCCGGCGGAGTTGGTACCATCGATGCCGGACGGCCGTGTTCCGGCCCCGGTTCTCGTCGCGTAGCCTCCGCTCGTTGCCGCCGCTGCAGGTCGGCCCGGGTGGACGGTGGCGCCGCGCGTGCCGCGGAACGCCGGGTGTCGTTCGGACAATCCAGGCCTGCCGACGTCGTCGCCGGCAGCACCGACGCGAACGGATCGAGGCTCACCGCGTGACCGCACCCGCACCCGAAGGCATCACCAACCCGCCGATCGACGAGTTGCTGGACCGCACCGGCTCCAAGTACGCCCTGGTGATCGTGGCGGCCAAGCGCGCCCGCCAGATCAACGCCTACTACAGCCAGCTCGGCGAGGGCCTGCTGGAGTACGTCGGGCCGATGGTCGAGACCGCCCCGCAGGAGAAGGCGCTGTCCATCGCGCTGCGCGAGATCAACACCGACCTGATCGAGTTCAAGCCGTCCGAGGCCTGAGCCAGGCCCCGCCCGAGACGCCGACCGCCACCATGCCTGCCCCGAGCGTCGTGCTGGGCGTGGCCGGTGGCATCGCCGCGTACAAGGCGGCCGACCTGCTGCGCAAGCTGGCCGAGGCCGGCCACGACGTCACCGTCGTGCCGACTCGGTCGGCGCTCAAGTTCGTCGGCGAGCCGACCTGGGCCGCCCTGTCGCACAACCCGGTGGCCACGGACGTCTGGACCGACGTGCACGAGGTGCCGCACGTCGCGCTCGGCCGCCGCGCCGAGCTGGTGGTGGTGGCTCCGGCCACCGCGGACCTGCTGGCCAAGGCCGCGCACGGCCTCGCCGACGACCTGCTCACCAACACCCTGCTCACCGCCCGCTGCCCGCTGCTCTTCGCGCCCGCGATGCACACCGAGATGTGGGAGCACCCGGCCACGGTGGCCAACGTGGCCGCCCTGCGCGGCCGGGGGGCGATCGTCCTGGAGCCCGGCTACGGCCGGTTGACCGGCACCGACACCGGTCGCGGCCGGCTGCCGGAGCCGGCCGAGATCGCCCGGCTGGCCGAGCTGCTGCTGGCCCGGCCGGACGCGCTGCCGCAGGACCTGGCCGGCGTCCGGCTGGTGGTCACCGCCGGCGGCACCCGAGAGCCACTGGATCCGGTGCGCTTCCTGGGCAACCGGTCCTCCGGCCGGCAGGGTTTCGACCTCGCCTCGGTGGCCGCGGCCCGCGGCGCCCGGGTGAGCCTGATCGCGGCCAACGTCGAGCTGACCCCGCCCGCCGCCGCCGACCTGGTGCCGGTCTCGACCGCCGAGCAGCTGCGGGAGGCGACGCTGGCCGCCGCCAAGGACGCCGACGTGGTGGTCATGGCCGCCGCGGTGGCCGACTTCCGGCCGGCGGTCGCGGGCGCCAGCAAGATCAAGAAGACCGGGGCCGCGCCCGGCCCGGTCGAGCTGCTGGGCAACCCCGACATCCTGGCCGAGCTGGTCGCGGTCCGGGCCGCGGGCGAGCTGGCCGCACCGGTGATCGTCGGCTTCGCGGCCGAGACCGGCGACGACCAGGCCGATGCGCTCGGCCACGGCCGGGCCAAGCTCGCGCGCAAGGGCTGTGACCTGCTGGTGGTGAACGAGGTGTCGGCGACGAAGGTGTTCGGCCGGCCCGACAACGCGGCGGTGATCCTCGGCCGCACCGGGTTCGAGCGGGAGATCCCACTCGGGCCGAAGACCGTCCTGGCGGCCGCGGTATGCGATGCGGTCGCGTCCCTACTCCCTCGGTAAACTTCGCACAGATTCCCGTCCATTCGTCGGGCCAACAGATTTCGCAGGGCCGATTCGATCGCAGGAAAGCCGATCGCAACAGCTAGGAGCATTTTGTGAGCCGTCGCCTATTCACCTCGGAGTCCGTGACCGAGGGGCACCCGGACAAGATCGCCGACCAGATCTCGGACGGGATCCTGGACGCGCTGCTGACCGAGGACTCGGCCAGCCGGGTCGCGGTGGAGACCATGATCACCACCGGCCAGGTCCACATCGCCGGTGAGGTCACCACCAACGCCTACGCCGACATCCCGGCGATCGTCCGCAAGACCATCCTCGGCATCGGCTACGACTCCTCCCGCAAGGGCTTCGACGGTGAGTCCTGTGGCGTGAGCGTCTCGATCGGTGCCCAGTCGGCCGACATCGCGCAGGGTGTCGACACCGCCTACGAGGCTCGGGTCGAGGGCAGCGAGGATGCCATCGCGGCGCAGGGCGCCGGCGACCAGGGCCTGATGTTCGGCTACGCCTGCGACGACACCCCCGAACTGATGCCGCTGCCGATCTGGCTGGCGCACCGGCTGGCCGAGAAGCTCACCGAGGTCCGCAAGGACGGCACCGTGCCCTACCTGCGTCCCGACGGCAAGACCCAGGTCACCATCGAGTACGTCGACGACAAGGCCGTCCGGCTGGACACCGTCGTGGTGTCGAGCCAGCACGCCGACGACATCGACCTCGACACGCTGCTCAAGCCGGACGTCGAGGAGCACGTGGTGAAGCCGGTGCTGGCGCTGGTGCCGCAGCTGGACACCTCGAACTACCGGCTGCTGGTCAACCCGACCGGCCGCTTCGTCACCGGCGGCCCGATGGGCGACGCCGGCCTGACCGGCCGCAAGATCATCGTCGACACCTACGGCGGCATGGCCCGGCACGGTGGCGGCGCCTTCTCGGGCAAGGACCCGTCGAAGGTGGACCGCTCCGCCGCCTACGCGATGCGCTGGGTGGCCAAGAACGTGGTCGCCGCCAAGCTGGCCGCCCGCTGCGAGGTGCAGGTCGCGTACGCGATCGGCAAGGCCGAGCCGGTGGGCCTGTTCGTCGAGACCTTCGGCACCGAGACGGTGCCGGTGGCCAAGATCATCGACGCGATCTCGGAGACCTTCGACCTGCGCCCGGCCGCGATCATCCGCGACCTGGACCTGAAGCGGCCGATCTACCAGAAGACCGCCGCCTACGGTCACTTCGGCCGGGAGGACGCCGACTTCACCTGGGAGCGGACCGACCGCGCCGAGCAGCTGGCCAAGCTCGCCAAGGGCTGATCGCCCGGACGACCCTCGTGCGGCCCGAACCGACCTCGTCGGTTCGGGCCGCACGGCTGTCCCCGCCCTTCCGGCCGGGGTGGCCGGTGGAATTGTCGGCGGCGGCTGATAGGCATGACCGGTGACCGAATCCCGCACCGACGCAGCGGCCGGTGCGCCGAGCCTGCCCGGCCTGGAACGGGTGGGCGCGCGCCGCGGGCCGGCCGGCGGCGGCCGGGAACGGCGGCCGGCCGAGCTGCGTCCGGTCGCGCGGGTCGCCGTCGACTCACCGTTGCCGCACCTGGACCGGCCGTTCGACTACCTGGTGCCGGCCGAGCTGGCCGACGCCGTGCGGCCCGGCTCGCGGGTCCGGGTGCGCTTCGCCGGGCGCCTGGTCGACGGCTGGGTGCTGGAACGGGTGGAGGCCACCGAGCACGACGGGCGGCTGGCCTACCTCGAGCGCGGCGTCGGCGACGTGCCGGTGCTGACCGCCGACACCGCCGCGCTGTTCCGTTCGGTGGCCGACCGGTGGGCGGGCACCTTCGCCGACGTGGTGCGGCTGGCGGTGCCGCCCCGGCACGCCCGGGCCGAGGCGGCACCGCCGCCGGAACCCGCCGCGCCGCCGGCCGCGCCGGAGCCGGCGGCCTGGTCGGCCTACCGCGCCGGGCCGGCATTTCTCACGGCGGTGGCCGGCGGCCGCCCCGCGCGGGCGGTCTGGAACGCGCTGCCCGGCGAGGACTGGCCGGCCCGGATCGCCGAGGCGGTGCAGGCCTGCCTGTCCGGCGGTCGGGGCGCGCTGGTGATCGTGCCGGATGTCCGGGACGCGGCCCGGGTCGACGCCGCGCTGTCGCTGGCCCTGGGCTCCGGGCGGCACGTCCTGCTCACCGCCGAGTTGGGCCCCGAGACCCGGTACCGGCGCTGGCTCGCGGTCCGCTCGGGCGCGGTCCGGGCGGTGGTCGGCACCCGGGGCGCGGTGTTCGCGCCGGTGCCCGACCTGGGCCTGCTGGTGGTCTGGGACGACGGCGACGACCTGCACGCCGAGCCGCGGGCACCGTACCCGCACGCCCGGGACGTGGCGGTGTTGCGCGCCGCGTCGGCCGGCTGCGCGCTGCTGGTGGCTGGGTTCGCCGAGACCGCGGAGTCGGCACTGCTGCTCTCCGCCGGCTGGGCGCAGCGGATCGCGGCCGACCGGTCGGTGGTGCGGAGGGCAGCCCCGCGGGTGGTCGCGGTCGGTGACGACGCCGAGCTGGAACGCGATCCGGTCGCCCGGTCGGCCCGGTTGCCGGCCCTGGCCTTCCGTACCGCCCGCGCGGCACTGGCGGCCGGCCGGCCGGTGCTGGTGCAGGTGCCGCGCCGGGGCTACCTGCCCACGCTCAGCTGCGCCCGCGACCGGAGGCCGGCCCGGTGCCCGCACTGCGCCGGCCCGCTGGCCGCGGGGGCCGCGGACGCACCGCCGGCCTGTCGCTGGTGCGGCCGGCCGGCCATCGAGTGGCGCTGCCCGGCCTGCGGCGGCGGCCGGCTGCGGGCGGCGGTGGTCGGCTCGGGCCGGACCGCGGAGGAGCTCGGCCGAGCGTTCCCGGGTGCGGTGCTGCGGACCAGTGCCGGGGACTCGGTGCTGGCCGACGTCCCGCCCGGACCGTCGCTGGTGGTCGCCACGCCGGGCGCGGAGCCGCTCGTCGACGGCGGGTACGGCGCGGCGCTGCTGCTCGACGGCTGGGCGCTGCTGTCCCGGCCGGACCTGCGCGCGGCGGAGGAGACGCTGCGCCGCTGGGCGAACGCGATCGCGCTGGTGGCCGCCGACGGCACCGTGGTGATCGGCGCGGACGCCGGGCTGTCCGCCGTGCAGGCCGCGGTGCGCTGGGATCCGGCCGGCTTCGCGGAACGGGAGCTGGCCGACCGGCAGGAGCTGCGGTTCCCGCCGGCCGGCCGGATGGCCTCGCTGACCGGCGCCCCGGCGGACGTGGCCGAGCTGCTCTCGGTCAGCCAGCTGCCCGACTCAGCCGAGGAGCTGGGCTCGGTGGCTGTTCCACCGGCCGGGCCACGCAAGGAGGGCGCCGCCGAGCAGATCCGGCTGCTGCTGCGGGTGCCGCGGCCGGCCGGCAACGCGCTGGCCGAGGCGCTGCACGCCGGGGCCGCGGTGCGTTCGGCGCGCAAGTCCGGGGGACCGGTGCGCACGATGCTCGACCCGCTGGAGCTGTTCTGATGTCCGATCAGCCAGGCCCGGGAGCCGATCGATGGTGGCACTGCTCTTGACTCGTTCAAGAAAAGTCGGCAAGACTGCAAGGGTGCCCACCCGAACGGAGATCGAGCGGCTGCTGCGCGGCGCCGATCTGCGCGTCACCCGGCCCCGGGTGGCGGTCCTGACCGCGGTGCACGAGAACCCGCACGCCGACACCGACCGGATCCTCGCGGCCGCCCGCTCGGCGCTCGGCGACGTGTCGCACCAGGCCGTCTACGACGTGCTGCGGGTGCTGACCGCGACCGGGCTCGTCCGGCGCATCGAACCGGCCGGTTCCGTGGCCCGCTACGAGTCACGGGTGGCCGACAACCACCATCACCTCGTGTGTCGGGCATGTGGTGTCATAGCGGACGTCGATTGCGCCGTCGGCACCGTCCCGTGCCTGACCGCGGCCGAGGACCACGGCTTCACGATCGACGAGGCCGAGGTCATCTACTGGGGGCTGTGCCCTCGCTGCTCCACCGCACAGAGTTGCTGATCACCCTTTAGATCCGGAAGGAATCCCATGTCTGACAAGCCAGACGCCGTCGTCGGTGAGATGAACGAGGAGGGCAAGGGCTGCCCGTTCACGGCCGACCGTCACCGCCACCCGACCGTCGGGGCGGGCAACCGCGACTGGTGGCCGAACCAGCTGAACCTCAAGATCCTCCGCAAGCACCCGGCGGTGGCCAACCCGATGGGGGCGGACTTCGACTACGCCGCCGCGTTCAACTCCCTCGACCTCGACGCGCTCGCGCGTGACGTCGACGCGGTGCTGACCGACTCCAAGGACTGGTGGCCGGCCGACTTCGGCAACTACGGCCCGCTGTTCATCCGGATGGCCTGGCACAGCGCCGGCACCTACCGGATCCAGGACGGCCGGGGCGGCGCCGGAGCGGGCATGCAGCGCTTCGCCCCGCTCAACAGCTGGCCGGACAACGGCAACCTCGACAAGGCGCGCCGGCTGCTCTGGCCGGTCAAACAGAAGTACGGCCGCACGATCTCCTGGGCCGACCTGCTGATCTTCGCCGGCAACCGGGCGCTGGAGACCATGGGTTTCAGCACCTTCGGCTTCGCCGGTGGTCGGGCCGACGTGTGGGAGCCGGACGAGGACGTCTACTGGGGCCCGGAGCAGGAGTGGCTCGGCGACGAGCGCTACAGCGGCGACCGCAACCTGGAGAACCCGCTGGCCGCCGTCCAGATGGGCCTGATCTACGTCAACCCCGAGGGCCCGAACGGCCAACCCGACCCGGTCGCCGCGGCCCGTGACATCCGCGAGACGTTCGCCCGGATGGCGATGAACGACGAGGAGACCGTCGCGCTGATCGCCGGGGGCCACACCTTCGGCAAGACGCACGGCGCGGCCGACCCGGACCGCTACGTCGGGCCGGAGCCGGAGGGCGCGCCGCTGGAGGAGCAGGGCTTCGGCTGGCGGAACGGCTTCGGCAGCGGCAAGGGCCGCGACGCCATCACCAGCGGCTTGGAGGTGACCTGGACCGCCACCCCGACCCGGTGGTCGAACAGCTTCTTCGACAACCTGTTCGGCTACGAGTGGGAGCTGACCAAGAGCCCGGCCGGCGCCAACCAGTGGCAGCCGAAGGACGGCGCCGGGGCGAACACCGTGCCGGACCCGGAGGATGGCTCGCTGTCCCGGCCGCCGACCATGCTCACCACCGACCTGGCGCTGCGCTTCGACCCGGTCTACGAGCAGATCTCGCGCCGCTTCCACGAGCACCCGGACCAGTTCGCCGAAGCGTTCGCCCGCGCCTGGTACAAGCTGACCCACCGTGACATGGGCCCGATCCAGCGCTACCTCGGCCCGCTGGTGCCGCAGGAGCGGCTGCTCTGGCAGGACCCGGTGCCGGCCGTGGACCATGACCTGATCGGCGCCGCCGAGATTGCCGCGCTCAAGCAGCAGATCCTCGACTCGGGCCTGACGGTGTCGCAGCTGGTCTCGACCGCGTGGTCCTCGGCGTCGAGCTTCCGGGGCAGTGACAAGCGCGGTGGCGCCAACGGCGGCCGGATCCGGCTGGAGCCGCAGAACGGCTGGGAGGTCAACGAGCCGGCGAAGCTTGCGCAGGTGGTGCGCACCCTGGAGGGCATCCAGGAGTCGTTCAACGGCGCCCAGTCCGGCAACACCAAGGTGTCCTTCGCCGACCTGGTGGTGCTGGCCGGGTCCGCGGGAGTCGAGCAGGCGGCCCGCAACGCCGGCCTCGACCTCGAGGTGCCGTTCAGCCCGGGCCGTACCGACGCCACCCAGGAGTGGACCGACGTCGAGTCGTTCGCGGTGCTCGAGCCGGCCACCGATGGCTTCCGCAACTACCTGGGCAAGGGCAGCCCGCTGCCGGCGGAGTTCGCGCTGGTCGACCGGGCGAACCTGCTGAACCTCAGTGCCCCGGAGCTGACCGTGCTGGTCGGCGGCCTGCGGGTGCTGGGCGCGAACTACGAGCAGTCCTCGCTCGGCGCGTTCACCTCGTCGCCGGAGTCGCTGACCAACGACTTCTTCGTGAACCTGCTCGACATGGGCATCAGCTGGAAGCCGGTGTCCCAGGACGCGGAGGTATTCGAGGGCCGCGATGCCAGCGGTGCGGTCCGGTGGACCGGCAGCCGGGTGGACCTGGTGTTCGGCTCGAACTCCGAGCTGCGGGCGCTGGCCGAGGTCTACGCCAGCGACGACGCCAAGGAGAAGTTCGCGCGCGACTTCGTCGCCGCCTGGGTGAAGGTCATGAACGCCGACCGGTTCGACCTCGCCTGACACTGATCTGAGCTGGGTGCGGGGCGCCCGGTGAGCCGATTCCCGGCTCGCCGGGCGCCCCGCGGCGTTCCCGGGACCGGTGACCGCCGGAGCGAGGGTCGCCGGGCCGGGTGGCCGCCGGGCCGGTCGTCGACGGCGGTGCGGCACCCGGCAGGATCGAACCCGTGCGGATCGCGACCTGGAACGTGAACTCGGTGAAGGCCCGGCTGCCCCGGCTGCTCGGCTGGCTGGACGACCGGCAGCCGGACGTGCTGCTGGTGCAGGAGACCAAGGCCACCGACGCGTCCTGGCCGGCGGCCGCGCTGGCCGAGCGCGGCTACGAGTCGGCGCACCTGGGCACCGGCCGGTGGAACGGGGTCGCGATCCTGTCCCGGGTGGGGCTGGCCGACGTCACCCGCGGCCTGCCGGCCCAGCCGCCGTTCGAGGACCTGGCCGAGGCCCGCGCGATCGGGGCCACCTGCGCCGGGCTGCGGCTGTGGTCGGTGTACGTGCCGAACGGCCGCGCGGTGGAAAGCGCGCACTACCGCTACAAGCTCGACTTCCTGCGCGTGCTCGCCGACCAGTGCCCCGCCGAGCGCGCCGAGCTCGGCCTGGATGCGCCGTTCGCGGTACTCGGCGACTTCAACGTGGCACCGTCCGACGACGATGTCTGGGACATCGCCGCCTTCGACGGCCTGACCCACGTCACGCCGGCCGAGCGAGACGCCGTCACCGGGCTGCAGCAGGCATCCGGGCCGGAGGCGCCGCTGGTGGACCTGGTCCCGCGGGCCTCGGCCGACCCGGCGGACACCCGCCAGCCGTACACCTTCTGGGAGATGCGGATGCTGGGGTTCCAGAAGGGCCGGGGCATGCGGATCGACCTGGCGCTGGTGAGCGAGTCGCTGGCCGGCCGGGCCCGGGCGGTCTGGGTCGACCGGGACGCCCGCAAGGGCGAGGGTCCGTCCGACCACGCGCCGCTGGTCGTCGACCTCGACTAGCCACCGGGCGGGCTGACCAGCCACCGGCATCCCGGCCAGAAAGCGCGAACCGGCCGAGCGGCATCCGGGATGGGCCGGCCGGAAAACGCGGACCGGCGGCCGATCCGCCCGGCACCGGATCGTCCGGTGCCAGGCGGCGCGACCGCCGGCCGGGCCGTCCGTCGTTACCTGAGATCGCCCTGACCCGGGCCTGAGCCGGAGTCGGCCAGCGCGTCCTCGAAGGCGACGTCCTGCGCCGGGATGCCGTCGAGCGCGGCCGCCTCCCGGGCCACCGCGACCCCGACCGTCTCGTGCTCCAGGCTGACCGGTTCGGTCTCGGTGTGCACGAACTTCGAGCCGCGCAGCAGCGAGGCCACCGCGGCGATCAGCAGCATCACGATCGAGGCGCCGAACGCGATCGCCAGTCCGTGCCGGAACGGTTCGGAGATCAGCTGCGGGAAGAACGTCCGACCGGTCAGGGTGGCCACGTCCACCCCGGAGCCCGGCTGCAGTTGCTGCGGGTCGATCTGGGAGACCAGCGACTTCACCGGGTTGTCGCCCAGGAACGCCGCGAACAGCGTGCCGACCGGGGGAGTGGTCGAGATCTGGTGCGCCGCGGCCGGTGTGATGCCCAGCTTCACCAGGCCGCCGTACATGGTGCTCGGCAGCCGGCTGGCCAGCCCGACCGCCATCAGGGTGAAGAAGCCGCCCATCGACAGCACCATGCCGGCGTTCATGCCGGTCGCCCGGATGCCCGAGGCCGCACCCCGCTCGGCGGCCGGCACCGCGTTCATGATCGCGGCCGAGTTCGGCGCGGCGAGCAGGCCCATGCCGATGCCGTTCAGGGCCAGCAGCCCGGCGAAGACCGGGTAGCTGAAGTCGGCCGGGATCGCGATCAGGCCGGCGAAGGTGGCCGCGGTGAGCAGCAGGCCGCCGGTGGCGAAGGTCCGGGCGCCCAGCCGGTCGGACAGCGCGCCGGACGCGGGGCCCGCCACCAGGAAGCCGATGGTCAGCGGCAGCATGTAGATGCCCGCCCACAGCGGGGTGTCGGCGAAGTTGTAGCCGTGCAGCGGCAGCCAGATGCCCTGCAGCCAGATGATGAGCATGAACTGCAGGCCACCGCGGGCCATCGAGGCGAGCAGGTTCACCGTCTGGCCGGCCGCGAACGCCCGGATCCGGAACAGCTTGAGATCCATCATCGGGTCGGTCACCCGCAGCTCGATGACCACGAACGCCGCCAGCAGCACCAGGCCGCCGATCAGGCCGGCCAGCACCTTGGGCGCGGTCCAGCCCATCGTGTGACCGCCGTAGGGCTGCAGGCCGTAGGTGATGGCGACCAGGATCGCGATCAGGCCGATGCCGAAGGTCAGGTTGCCCCACCAGTCGATGGCCACCCGGCTGCTGCGGTCGCGGGGCTTGTCCCGCAGGCTCCGGTAGCCCATCCAGGTGCCCCAGATACCGACCGGGACGCTCACCCAGAACACCGCCCGCCAGTGCCACTCCGAGAGCAGGCCGCCGATCACCAGCCCGACGAAGGAACCGCCGATGCCGGCCACCTGGTTGACACCGAGGGCGAAACCGCGCCGGTTCGCCGGAAAGGCGTCGGTGATGATGGCGGTCGAGTTGGCGGTCAGCATGGCGCCGCCGACGCCCTGCACGATGCGCAGGCCGATCAGCTCCAGCGCGCCGGCCGAACCGGTGTTGGGCACCAGCGCGCAGGCGATCGAGGCCAGCGTGAAGATGAGGAAGCCGAGGTTGAAGAGCTTGGCGCGGCCGTACTGGTCGCCCAGCCGGCCGAAGGTCACCACCAGCACGGCGGTGACCAGCAGGTAGCCCATCAACATCCACAGCAGGTAGGAGATGTTCGCGGGCGCCAGCGGGTTCAGTCCCAGCCCGTCGAAGATCGCCGGCAGCGAGATGAGCAGGATCGAGGCGTTGAGCGTGGCGGCGAGGATGCCGACCGTGGTGACCGAAAGTGCGATTCGCCGGTCGTGCGCGGCGCTGTGAGACACGGTTCTCCCTTCATTCGTTAGCAACACTAACTAAAGCCGGGAGCGGTTTCAATCCCGCACCCGGCGGCGTCCCAGCTGATGGACGCGGGCCGGGCCGGGCCCGCCTGCCGGCTCAATAGACTGCTGCTGTGACCGTGCAGCCCATCCGCCTCTTCGGCGACCCCGTCCTGCGTACCCCGGCCGAGCCGGTGACCGTCTTCGACCGGGAGCTGCGCCGGCTGGTCGCCGACCTGACGGAGACGATGATCGACGCCCCGGGGGCGGGCCTGGCCGCGCCGCAGATCGGCGTCGGGCTGCGGGTGTTCACCTACCGGGTCTCCGAGGCCGAGCAGGGGCACCTGATCAACCCGGTGCTGCACTTCCCGTCCGAGGAGACCCAGGACGGCCCCGAGGGCTGCCTGTCCATCCCGGGCCTGTCCTGGGACTGCCAGCGGATGGAACACGTCGTGGCGCACGGGCAGAACTGCTACGGCGACCCGATCACGGTCGAGGGCACCGCGCGGCTGTCCCGCTGCATCCAGCACGAGACCGACCACCTCGACGGGGTGCTCTTCGTCGACCGGCTCGACCCGGCGACCCGGCGGGCCGCGATGGCCGAGATCCGCAACGCCGAATGGGCGGGCCTGACGCCGCCGGTGGTCAAGGTGAGCCCGCATGCCGGCGCCGCCCCGAAGCTCGGCGTCTTCGGGCCGCGCCCGTGAGGCTGCTCTTCGCCGGCACCCCCGAGGTGGCGCTGCCGTCGCTGCGTGCCCTGCTCGACCACCCGGTGCACGAGGTGGTCGCGGTGCTCACCCGGCCCGATGCCCGGTCCGGCCGGGGCCGCACCCGCACCCGCACCCCGTCGCCGGTCGCGGAGCTGGCGCTGGCCGCCGGGGTCGAGGTGCTGCGCCCGGCGAAGCCGTCGGAGCCGGAGTTCCTGGCCCGGCTCGCCGAGCTGGAGGTCGACTGCGCGCCGGTCGTCGCCTACGGCGCGCTGCTGCGCGAGCCCGCGCTCGGCATGCCCCGGCACGGCTGGGTGAACCTGCACTTCTCGCTGCTGCCGGCCTGGCGGGGGGCCGCGCCGGTGCAGCACGCGCTGCTGCACGGTGACGACGTCACCGGCGCGTCCACCTTCCGGATCGGGCCGGGGCTGGACGACGGGCCGGTGTACGGCGTGCTGACCGAACGGGTCCGGCCGGACGACACCAGCGGCGCCCTGCTGGCCCGGCTGGCCGAGGCCGGGGCGCCGCTGCTGGTGGCCACCCTGGACGGGATCGCCGACGGCTCGCTGCGCCCGCAACCGCAGCCGGCCGAGGGGGTGTCGGCCGCGCCCAAGCTGACCGCCGCCGACGGCGGGATCGCCTTCGACCAGCCGGCGCTGGGCATCGACCGGCGGATCCGGGCGTGCACCCCCGACCCCGGTGCGTGGACCACGTTCCGGGGCGAGCGGCTCAAGCTCGGCCCGGTCACCGCCACCGGCCGGGACGACCTCGGCCCCGGCGAGCTCGCGAGCGGCCGGACCGAGGTGCTGGTGGGCACCGCCACCACGGCGGTGCGGCTGGGCACCGTGCAGCCACCGGGCAAGCGGGCCATGCCGGCCGTCGACTGGGCCCGGGGCGTCCGGCCGGCCGCCGCCGACCGGCTGGGCACGGCATGAGCGCCCGGACCCCGGCCGCGGACCCCGCCCGGCTGGCGGCCTACCGCACCCTGCGCGCGGTGTCCTCCGACGACGCCTACGCCAACCTGGTGCTGCCCCGGTTGCTCACCGCGGCCGGCCTGTCCGGCCGGGACGCGGCCCTGGCCACCGAGCTCGGCTACGGCACCCTGCGGGCCCGCGGCGTGCTCGACGAGGTGCTGCGCCGCTGCTCGTCCCGCCCGCTGGACGACATCGAGCCGGCGGTGCTCGACCTGCTGCGGCTGGGTGCCTACCAGCTGCTGAAGACCCGGATCCCGACGCACGCCGCGGTCGCCACCACCGTCGACCTTGCCCGGGCGAGCGGCAACGCCCGCGCGGCCGGCTTCGTCAACGCGGTGCTGCGCAAGGTGGCTGCCCGCGACTTCGAGGGCTGGTGCGCGGCGATCGGCGGCGGCGCCTCGGATCTCGGCCGGCTCGCGCTGCGCCACAGCCACCCGGGCTGGATCGTCGGGGCGTTCGCCGATGCGCTGGCCGCCGAGGAGCCCACCGATCAGGAGGGGGAGCATCCCGACGAGCTGGCCGCGGCCCTGGCCGCCGACGACGCGCGGCCGGACACCCACCTCGTCGCGTGGCCGGGGCTGATCGAGCGGGCCGAACTGGCCGAGCAGTCCGGCGGCGAGCCGGGCAGCTACGCCCCCTCCGCGGTGCGGTTGACCGCCGGCGGCGAGCCCGCGGCGCTGCCGGCGATCCGGGACGGCCGGGCCGGGGTGCAGGACGAGGGCAGCCAGCTGTGCGCGCTGGCGCTGGCCGGGCTGCCGCTGACCGGCCCGGACGAGCGCTGGCTCGATCTCTGCGCCGGGCCGGGCGGCAAGGCCGCGCTGCTGGCCGCGCTGGCCGGGGCGCGGGGTGCCCGGCTGACCGCGAACGAGCTGCACCCGCACCGCGCGGACCTGGTGGCGGCCGCCACCGCCCGGTGGCCGGTCGAGCTGCTGACCGGCGACGCGCGGGAACTGGCCGGCAGCTACGACCGGGTCCTGCTGGACGCCCCGTGCACCGGCCTGGGCGCGCTGCGGCGCCGGCCGGAGGCCCGCTGGCGCCGGGGTCCGGACGACCTGGCCGGGCTGGTCGAGCTGCAGGCGCAGTTGCTGGACGCCGCCGTCCGGCTGGTCCGTCCGGGCGGCGTGATCGGTTACGTGACCTGCTCGCCGCACCTGGCCGAGACCCGGCAGCAGGTCGAGGGAGTGCTCGCCCGGCACCCGGGGCTGGAACTGCTCGACGCCCGGCCGGCCTTCGCCGGGGTGGACCGGCTCGCCGACCTGCCCACCGTGCAGCTCTGGCCGCACCGGCACGGCACCGACGCGATGTTCTTCGCCGCGCTGCGCCGCACCGGTACCGCATCGCCCTGAGCTGCCGGATCGGCACCCGCATCCGACCGGGGCTCCGGCGCGCCTCACTAGACTGGTCCGGTGCCCATGCCGACCGCCGAGCCGATGATCGCGCCGAGCATCCTGTCCGCCGATTTCGCACACCTGGCCGCCGCGGCGGACTCGGTGTCGCGGGCGGACTGGCTGCACGTCGACGTGATGGACAACCATTTCGTGCCGAACCTGACGCTCGGCCTGCCGGTGGTGCAGAGCCTGCACCGGGCCACGGACCTGCCGCTGGACTGCCACCTGATGATCACCGACCCGGACCGCTGGGCCCCCGGGTACGCCGAGGCGGGCGCGGCGAACGTGACCTTCCACGTCGAGGCGGCGGCCGACCCGGTGGCGACTGCCCGGGCGATCCGGTCGGCCGGCGCGCTGGCCGGCCTCTCGGTCAAGCCGAACACCCCGATCGAGCCGTACCTGGACCTGCTCACCGAGTTCGACACGCTGCTGGTGATGTCGGTCGAGCCCGGCTTCGGCGGCCAGCGGTTCATGGCCGAGGTGCTGCCCAAGGTGCGCCTGGTCCGCGAGCAGATCAGCGCCGGCCGGCTGCGGCTGTTCCTGGAGATCGACGGCGGGATCGGCGAGGACACCATCGAGCAGGCGGCCGAGGCCGGCGTCGACGTCTTCGTGGCGGGTTCGGCGGTCTACAACGCCGACGATCCGGCGGCGGCGGTCGAGCGGCTGCGGGCGCTGGCCCGGGCCGGCATGGCCCGGTGCCCGCACTACCGGGGCCCGCAGCGCCGGGGCCACGAGCTGGGCAGCCGCTCGTGATCAACACCCCGACCGACGCCGAGCTGACCGCGATGCGGCACGCCGCGGACCTGGCGCGCACGGTGGCCGGCCGGACCAGCCCCAACCCGCCGGTGGCCGCGGTGATCCTCGACGCCGACGGGCACCTGGTCGGCCAGGGCGTGACCCAGCCGGCCGGCCGCGAGCACGCCGAGGTGATGGCGCTGGCCGCGGCCGGGACGAAGGCGCGCGGCGGCACCGCGGTCGTCACCCTGGAACCGTGCAACCACACCGGCCGCACCGGCCCGTGCACCGAGGCGCTGCTCGCCGCCGGCATCGTCCGGGTGGTGTACTCGGCCGAGGACCCGAACCCGATCGCGGCCGGCGGCTCGGAACGGCTGCGCGCCGCCGGGGTGCAGGTGGTCGGCGGGGTCGAGGTGGCCGCGGTCGGCCAGGCGGCGCTCGGGCCGTGGCTGCACGCGGTGCGCAACGCCCGGCCGTTCGTCACCTGGAAGTTCGCGGCGACCCTGGACGGCCGGGCCGCCGCCGAGGACGGGACGTCGCGCTGGATCAGCAACCCGATCTCGCGCGCGGACGTGCACGAGCTGCGCTCGGTGGTCGACGCGGTGCTGGTCGGCAGCGGCACCGCGCTGGCCGACGACCCGCAGCTGACCGTGCGCACCGCGCACCCGGACGGCACCGAGACGCTGGCCGACCGCCAGCCGCTGCGGGTGCTGCTGGACCGCCGGCACCGGGTGCCGAAGACCGCCCGGATCTTCGACGGCGCCGCCGAGACCCTGGTGCTCGACACCGCGGTGCCGCGGTTCGCGTGCAAGGCGCTGTTCGACCGAGGCGTCCGCCACCTGCTGCTGGAGGGCGGGCCGACCCTGGCCGGGGCGTTCCTGGAGGCCGGCTTGATCGACCAGGTGGTGGCCTATCTCGCACCCAAGCTGCTCGGCGCCGGTCCCGCGGTGCTGCAGGATGCAGGGATAACCACGATGACCGACGCGGTCTCGCTGGAGATCGTGGAGTTCGACCGGCTCGGGGACGATCTCAAGATCGTCGGGCGCCCGGTGGTGGCGGCATCGCCGCCGGGCCGAGGAAGGGACAGCTAGTGTTCACCGGCATCATCGAAGAGGTCGGCGAGGTGGTCGGGCTCGACCCGGCCGGGGACTCGGCCGTGCTGCGGGTCCGCGCCCACCTGGTTGGCCAGGACGTGGCGCACGGCGCGTCGATCGCGGTGAACGGCGTCTGCCTCACCGTCGTCGGGCAGCGGCCCGCAGCCGAGGTCGTCGGGCAGCGGCCCGCAGCCGAGGTCGTCGGGCAGCGGCCCGCAGCGGAGGTCGTCGAGCTGGACTTCGACGTGATGGCCGAGACCCTCACACGCAGCGTGATCGGCACCCTGCAGCCAGGCCGCCGGGTGAACCTGGAGCGGGCGGCCCGGGCCGACAGCCGGCTCGACGGCCACATCGTGCAGGGCCACGTCGACGGCACCGGCGTGGTGCTCGCAAGGACGCCGGGCGACAACTGGGAGGCGGTCCGGTTCGGGATGCCGCCCGGGCTGGCCCGCTACGTCGCCGAGAAGGGCTCGATCGCGGTGGACGGCGTCTCGCTGACCGTCACCGGGGTGGGCGAGGACTGGTTCGAGGTCGGCCTGATCCCCGAGACCCTGCGCGCCACCGTGCTCGGGGACAAGGCACCGGGGGATCCGGTGAACCTCGAGGTGGACGTGCTGGCCAAATACACCGAACGGTTGCTGGCGTACCTGCCGGCGCGAGGCGCAGAAGGCGGTCGCTGACATGCTCGATCCGATCGAACGGGCGATCGTGGACATCGCCGCCGGCAAGGCGGTGGTGGTGGTCGACGACGAGGACCGCGAGAACGAGGGCGACCTCATCTTCGCCGCCGAGCTGGCGACGCCGGAGCTGGTCTCGTTCATGGTGCGCTACACCTCCGGCTACATCTGCGTGCCGATCACCGAGGCGGAGGCCGACCGGCTGGACCTGCCGCCGATGTTCCACACCAACCAGGACAAGCGCGGCACCGCCTACACGGTGACCGTGGACGCCCGCGAGGGCGTGACCACCGGCATCTCGGCCACCGACCGGGCCCGCACCATCAGGCTGCTGGCCGACCCGGAGACCAGCGCGGTGGACCTGGCCCGGCCGGGGCACATCGTCCCGCTGCGCGCCAAGGACGGCGGCGTGCTGCGCCGGCCCGGCCACACCGAGGCGGCGGTGGACCTGGCCCGGCTGGCGGGGCTGCGGCCGGCCGGCGTGCTGTGCGAGCTGGTCAGCGAGAAGGACCCGTCCGGCATGGCACGCTCCGACGAGCTGCGGGTCTTCGCCGACGAGCACGACCTCGCGCTGATCTCCATCGCCGACCTGATCGCCTACCGGCGCCGGTTCGAGAAGCTGGTCGAGCGGATCGCCAGCGCCCGGGTGCCGCTGCGGTACGGCGAGTTCATCGCGCACGGCTACGCCTCGTCCTACGACGACCGGGAGCACGTCGCGTTCGTCTTCGGCGACCTCGGCGACGGCCAGGACGTGCTGGTGCGGGTGCACTCCGAATGCCTGACCGGCGACGTCTTCGGCTCGCTGCGCTGCGACTGCGGCCCGCAGCTGGATGCCGCCCTGGCCGCGGTCGCCCGCGAGGGCCGGGGCGTGGTGCTCTACATGCGCGGTCACGAGGGCCGCGGCATCGGGCTGATGCACAAGCTGCAGGCCTACCAGCTGCAGGACGCCGGCGAGGACACGGTCGATGCCAACCTGAAGCTCGGATTGCCAGCCGACGCAAGGGATTACGGCATCGGCGCGCAAATCCTCGTGGACCTGGGCGTGCGCTCCATGCGCCTGCTGACCAACAACCCGGCCAAGCGGGTCGGGCTGGACGGCTACGGGCTGCACATCATCGAGCGGGTGGCGCTTCCCGTGCGCGCCAACGCGGAGAACATCCGCTACCTGATGACCAAGCGCGACAAGATGGGCCACGACCTTGCCGGCCTGGACGACTTTCACGAATCCAACCCGCCGCCGTCGCTGACCGAGAAGGGCAGCGCGTGAGCGGGCACGGCGCGCCGGCGGCCGGGGCCGTCGAGGGTGCCGCCGGCCTGTCGGTGGTGGTGATCGCCGCTCGGTGGCACACCCAGGTGATGGACGGCTTGCTGGACGGCGCCCGGCGCGCGCTGGCCGACTCCGGGGTCGACGACGTCCGGGTGCTGCGGGTGCCGGGCACCTTCGAGCTGCCGGTCGCGGCCGCCCGGGTGGCGACCGCCGGGGTGGACGCGATCGTCGCGCTGGGCGTGGTGATCCGGGGCGGCACCCCGCACTTCGACTACGTCTGCAGCGCCGCGACCGACGGGCTGACCCAGGTGGGCGCGCGCACCGGCATCCCGGTCGGCTTCGGCGTGCTGACCTGCGACGACGACCAGCAGGCGCTGGACCGGGCCGGCCTGCCCGGCTCGGCCGAGGACAAGGGCTACGAGGCGACCCAGGCCGCCCTGTCCACCGCCGTCACGCTGCGCGAGTACGCCCGACCGTGATCGCCGGCCTGGTGCTGGCCGCGGGGGCCGGCCGGCGGCTCGGCTCACCCAAGGCCGAGATCCTGCTCGGCGGGATCCGGCTGGTCGACCGCGCGGTCTACACCCTGCGGGCCGGTGGCTGCGACGAGGTGTTCGCGGTGGTCCGCTCCGGCGAGGTGACGGTGCCGGGGGCCACCGCGGTGCCGAACCCGGACGCCGATTCCGGCATGGCCTCGTCGCTGCGGGCCGGGCTGGCCGCGCTCGCGGAGGAGACCGAGGCGGTGGTGGTCACCCTGGTGGACCTGCCCGACGTCCGGCCGGCGGAGGTGTCGGCGATGCTCGGCTGGTACCGCAACGGAGCCTCGATCGTGGCGGTGCGGCGCGGCGGTATGCGGTCCCACCCGGTGCTGGTGTCGCGCCGCTGGCTGCGGCTGTTCGCCGAGGCGGCGCAGGCGGATGAGGGGGCCCGGCGGTTCTTCGCCCAGCACTACGACGAGGTCGACTTCCTCGACTTCCCCGAGCCGATCAGCGACATCGACACGCCGGAGGACCTGCGGGCGGCCGAGCGACGGTTCCACTCCATTAGAGGTGGGAGCTAGTGCGGCGCAGCTTACGGCTTAGCCCAAGAATGGGTAGGTGACACGGCTGAGTGCTGCGGGCAATCTTCGGAAGCGAAGTAATAGGACGGAGCCCGAGACGCTAGAGCAGACGCACGCTCACTACTTCGGCCTCGCTCGATACGACGAAGTGCTGGAGTCATTAGACGTTGCCGTAGAGGGCTTGTCGAAGCGACTAGGTCTCGGACTTGGCGAACGCCAAGTCTTACTTGCCCTGCACCGCAGACAATAAATGGGGAGCGGGCCGCGTATCGCGTGACACCATCCATAACATCTACTGTCCGAACGTCCCTGATGTCGATCACGTGCCGGACAAATTGGTTGCCCAGGGGCTGGTGATTCGAAAGGTGGTTATAGTTTAAATCAGAGGGTAAAAGCCGAGATCGAGTCCCTGCTGTGAAGCCGCATGAAGCCAAGGGCCACCCAGGGAATTGTCGCTGCCACTGAGGCTTGCAAGTTGTGCGACAGCGTTGGCTACGAGGGAACTCTCAGCGGCGCTGGCTGGCAGGCTACCTCCACTTGTTTAAGCTGAGCGGCTCGAATCACCTACGTTCCCGCTCATAGAAGCCGGGCTGAACCTCTGGGTCGTCAGCGGCGCGGCACCGCAGCGGCCAGCGCGGCCAGGGCGTCGCCGAAGATCCCGGCGGGCGGGTTCACCAGGCCCGCGCCGACCTGGCCGACCCCCGCCACCCGCCCCGCCATGCCGGTGTTTATCTGCGGCAGGATCTGCGTCCGGGCGACCCGGGTGACGTCGATGCCCAGCGGCGCGCCGCGGAAGTCGAGCACCGGGATCGAGTACATCGGGTGCTCGGCCACGGTGATCTCGTACATCCGGCGGGTGGCGGCCAGCGCGTCCGGCACCCGGCCGCCGACGAACCGGACGATGGCCGGCGCCGCCGCCATCGAGAAGCCGCCCAGGCCGGCCGTCTCGGTGATCGCCGAGTCACCGATGTCGGGGTTGGCGTCGGCCGGTCCGTAGTTGCCGAGGAACAGCCCGTCGGCCAGCTGCGCCGGGCCGGTGAACCAGGCGTTGCCGGTGCCGGCCACCTGGATGCCGAAGTCGGTGCCGTTGCGGGCCATCGCCACCACCACGGTGCTGCCGGGCAGGTCGCGGGCGGCGTCCAGAGTGAGCTTGCAGGCCGGCATCGCCAGGTTGAGGAAGAAGTGGTCGTTGCCGGCCACAAACCGGGCCACCTCGGCGACGTCCGAGCTGGGCGCGCCGCAGTCGATGAGCTCGGGCAGCAGCTCGCGCAGCAGCATCAGCGTGCCGGCGCGGTTGCGGTTGTGCGCCTCGTCGCCCATCTGCAGCATCTGTGCCAGGATCGCCTTGAGGTCGATCGGCCCGTGCGCGCGGACGGCCCGCTGCAGTAGCGGCCCGAGCACCGCCGACATCCAGCGCAGCCGGTCCAGCACCTCGGGGGAGTAGGCGCCGTAGCGCAGCACCTTGCCCAGGCCCTCGTTCAGGCTGCAGTACGTGCGCCGGCCGGTCGCCGGGTCCTCCACCGCGAACAGCCACATCGACGCCGACACCACCCCGGCCATCGGCCCGACCGCGCCGTGGTGGTGGCACGGGTCGAGGGTGTAGCCGGTGCCCGCGGCGAACATCGGCTCGGCCCGTTCCGGGTCGTCCACCAACCCCTCGAACGCGGCGGCGCCGAGCAGCGCACCGCGCAGCGGGCCGGACGCGCGTTCCCAGCCGATCGGCGGCCCGGCGTGCAGGAAGTCTCCCGCGGACAGGCCCAGGGTCGGCCCGGCCGGTACCACATCGATCAGCAGCGCCTGGGTCTCGGCGATCCGGCGGACCGCCTCGGCGTTGGCCGGTTCCCGCCTCGGGTCGGCCAGCACCGTCGCCAGGTCGTCCTCGGTGCCCGGCATCGGCGGCTGCCAGTCCACCCGGTGCACCTCGGCGCCCTGGGCCGCGGCGGCATCGGCGAAGAGCTCGACCCCGGCGGTGATCAGCCGGGGCGGTCCGGACAGCAGGCTCATCGGGACTCCTCGGTTCGGACGAGTGACACCGCGTGCCGGGCGGCGGCGGCGTTGGAGAGGAACACCGAGGCGCCGGCCGCGTGCAACCGGTGGGCGGTGCCCTCGGTGTCCTGCGGGTCGCGGCGGGCGCCGATCAGGCCGACCACCACCGGCACCGGCGAGGACTCGATCAGCGGCAGCAGCTCGGCGGCCGGGTCCGGGTGGGCGCCGTGCCCGAGCACCACGTCGAGCAGCACCACGGCGGTCGCCGGGTCGGCGAGCACCTGGGCCAGCCGCTGGTTGCGCAACGACGGGTCGATCATCGGGTGCGCCCGGCCGTGGGTCAGCGCGTCGTCGCCGAAATCCACCAGCCAGTGCTGGGGCACGTCCGCCAGCGGGTGCGGCAGCGCCCAGTCCGGCCGGAGCGGGATGTTCGAACGTACCTCGCCCAGCGTCTCGGCCACGATCAGCATCGCCTCGTCGCACAGGGTGCCGCCGCAGAACAGGCCGCGCAGCGCCCCGGGCCGGCTCGCGACCGCGCTGGCCGGGGCCGGCTGCACCCAGCTGGGCCAGTCCGGCACCGGGCGGCCGAGCGCGGCCAGCGCCTGCTCTGTCGCCTCGGTCAGGTCCGGCTGGCCCTGGCCGAGCAGCGCGAACGACGTCGGCGTGGCCAGGCTCGCGGCCAGCTCCCGCAGCTGCTCCGCGACGGCCGAGGCCGGTGGCTTGGAGATCACCAGCACGAGCTCGGTGCCCGGGTCGGCGTCCAGCATCGCCAGCGCCGTCCGGGCGGACCGGCCGGCCACCTGCTCGGAGAGGTCCCGGCCGCCGACCCCGAGCGCGGCGCTGACGCCCACCCCGGCCGCGTCCAGCAGGCACAGCACCTGCTGGGCGCCGGTGCCGGACGCGGCCACCAGGCCCACCGGACCGGCGTCGACGGTGTGGGCGAAGCCCAGCCCGATGCCGCCGATCACCGCGGTGCCGCAGTCCGGGCCCATCACCAGCAGGCCGCGCTCGGCGGCGGTGTCCTTGAGCGCGATCTCCTGCTCGACCGGCACGTTGTCGGAGAAGAGCAGCACGTCGCAGCCGGCGGTCAGGGCGTCCATCGCCTCGACGAAGGCATGCCGGCCGGGCACCGAGATCACCGCCAGCCCGCCGCCACCGGCCGCCGCGCTGGCCACCGTCCGCGGTGGTTGCTCCGGCGAGCCGGCCGGGTCGGGCTGGTGTCGCGGGGCGTCCAGCAGCCGGCCGGCCGCCTCGAGAGCGGCGGCCAGCGCGGTCTCGTCCGCGGCCCGGACGGCGATCAGCAGGTCGTTCGCCGAGCCACCGGCCGGCGCGGTGAAGCCCATGCCCGCGAGCAGTTGCAGGTTCAGCTCGGTGGCCATCGCGACCAGCGCGGCCTGCACCCCGGGCAGCTCGCCTACCGACCGGCTGACGAGCATCAGCGCGACCGAGTCGGCGTACTGGCCGGAGCGGACCAGGAGTTCTTCGGCCATCAGACGGCGACCCTCTCTCGTGCGTGGCGTGCGCCGGCGAGCAACCCGGCGGCGAGTGCGGCTCCGGAACTGTGCCCGATCCGCAGCAGCCGCGCCCAGGCGCGCCGCAGCGGGTCGGGCTCCGGGCGGCAGATCGCCCGGCCGGCCTCCTGCAGTTCGGGCAACCCGTCCCCGGCGACGGCGCGCAGCAGCAGCTGCCGGGACAGGGCGGTGGTGGCGCCGGGCGCGGTGAGCCGGGCGGTGACGGCGGCGGCCAGGCCGGTGTCCGGCAGCCCGAAGAGCACCTGGGCGGCCAGGGCGCCGCACAGCAGGTCGTCGCCGGCCGGGGTGAGGCCGGGGCCGCGGCCGAGCAGCCAGGCGACGGCCTCGGCAGGAGCCAGCGAGAACGGACCGAGCCCGAACGGACCGACCTCGACCGGACCGACCCTGGACGGACCGACCCCGAACGGACCGACCCCGAACATATCGAGCTCGACCGGATCCGGCCCGAGGCGATCCGGTCCGGCCGGCTGTCCCGGCAGCTGCACCGGCCGGCCGCAGTGGGCCAGCGCCGGGTCCCGCCGGCCGGTGACGGTGACCCGCAGCCGGCCCAGCCACAGCTCGCCGCCGGCCACCGAGGACGGCCCGGCCGGCGCGTCCAGTGGCAGCTCGGCGCTCGACCAGGGCAGCGTCACCCCGATCGGCAGCTGCACCGCGTCGCGGCTGAGCAGCGCGACCACCGTCCCGGAGGCCAGCCGCAGGTAGCAGGCGGTGGGGAAGCTGCCGAGCACCTCGGCCGGCCCGTCGGCGGCCGCGAGGGCAGCCGACGCGAAGCCGGTCGCCGTGCCCGAACACAGCACAGTCACGCCGCAGGTACCGCCCTTCGCACTAGCCCTGGCTGGAAGGTAATGACGTGCGTTACGGTCTGCCGATGGTCACAGTTGCCAAGGATCTCGCCGATATGCACGGTGATCTGCCAGGTCAGGCTGTCGAGGGTGTCACGGTGCGCGAGCTGCTGGCGGCTCCGAGCCTGGCCGGCGCCACGGTGCTCGCCGGCTGGACAGGCCTGGACCGGGTGGTGCGCGGGGTGAACGTGATGGAGGTCCCCGACATCCTGTCCTGGGTCAAGCCGCACGAGCTGCTGCTGACCACCGCGTTCCCGCTCACCAGGGAGTCCGGCGGCCAGGCCGGCGCCGATCGGCTGCTGGAGCTGGTCACCGCGCTGGACGCCCAGCCGCTGGCGGCGCTGGCGGTCAAGCTCGGCCGCTACCTCGACGCGCTGCCGCAGCAGGTGCTGGACCGGGCCGACGAGCTGGGCTTCCCGGTCCTGCGGCTGCCCGACCAGGTCGCCTTCGACGAGGTGCTGCCCGACATCTTCGGCCGGCTGCTCGATCAGCAGAGCCAGGTGCTGGCGCACGCCGATGCCCTGCACCGAGCGATCTCGACGATCGTGCTGGGCGGCGGCGGCCTGTCCGAGATCGCCGGCGAGGTGTCGCGGCTGCTGCACTGCGCGGTGCTGGTCACCACGCCGGACGGCCGGGTGCTGGCCGCGGCGGGCCCGGCCGAGCACCGGGACGGCCTGGCCGGCGCGGAACTGTTCGACCCGACCGGGCGGCTGCTCATCGAGCGGCTGCGCCCCGGCGTCCATCCGGTGCCGGCCGGCGGCAGCGCGGCGATGACCGCGATTGTGGCCGGCGGCATCGACCATGGCCGGATCGTGGCCTTCCGGCCGGACCGGTCGCTCTACCCGAGCGCGGTCCAGGCACTGGAGCGGGTGGCGATCGTCGCGGCGCTGACCATCACCAAGGAGCTGGCGGTGGCCGCGGTCGAGAGCAAGTTCCGCGGCGACTACCTGCGCGACGTGCTGACCGGGCTGGTGCCCGTAGACAACCAGGTGATCGAGCACTGCCGCTCGCTGGACTGGGCGCTGGACGCGCAGCTGGTGGTCGTCGTCGCCGAGCTGGACCCGCTGCCGCCGGACGCGGCCGAGCCGGAACCCAGGCCCGGGGTCGTGCACCGCTCCCAGCACGAACGCTTCACCTCCGCCTGGCAGCAGGTGTTGCGGGCTCGGCACCGCTCCGCGCCGGTGGTCGGGTTCAGCCAGGAGGTGGTGGCCCTGGTGCCGGTGCCGGCCGGCGATCCGGTGCCGGTGGTGGCCGAGCTGGTGGCCGCGGTCGCCGGCGACCGCGGCGGCGGCCGGCGTTCGTTCTGCGCCGGGGTGTCGCGGCTGGTGACCGATCCGACCAGCCCGGACGGCATCGCCGCCGGCTACGCCCAGGCCCGCAAGTCGGTGGCGGTCGGGCGCCGGGTGCACGGGCCGGGCAGCGTCTCGCACTTCGACTCGCTTGGCGTGCACCGGCTGCTGTCGCTGGTCGCCGACACCGCCGAGCTGAAGTCGTTCGCCGCCGAGGTGCTGGCCGAGTTGGCCGCCGACAAGCCGGAGGCGGCCGACCTGCGCCAGACCCTGCAGACGCTGCTCGACACCAACCTGAACGTGGCCGAGACGGCCCGGCTGCTGCATTTCCACTACAACACGCTGCGCTACCGGATCGGCAAGCTGGAACGGATCGTCGGGCCGTTCACCACCGACGCGAACCTGCGGCTGGACGTGGCGCTGGCGCTGCAGGTGGTGCAGATGCGCGGGATCTGAGCGTGGCGAACCGGGACCGGACGCCAGCCGGGCCACAATGGCGCACGCCGGCCGGGGCGGCTACAGAACGGGCGCCGATTCTTCGTCAACTGTTCATCGTGAGACGCACCGGCACCGGTCACTAACTTTGCCCAGCGCAACCGACGACGGGGCCCGACGGCCCGTCGCGAGGAGGAGGCCGGCATGTCCGCATGGGGATGGAAACTGGTCTACGACGGCCGGACGCCGCCGCCGGGCGGGGTGGTGCGCCCGGGGGAGCGGCTGTCCGGGCCGCGGATGCTCGGCCTCGGCGCGCAGCACGTGGTCGCCATGTTCGGCGCCACCTTCGTCTTCCCGGCGATCATGGGGCTGAACCCGAACCTCGCGGTGCTGATGTCGGGCATCGCCACGATCCTGTTCCTGCTCATCGTCAAGGGCCGGATCCCGTCCTACCTGGGTACGTCGGCCTCGTTCGTGGCGGCGGTGGCCGCGATCCGGGCGCAGGGCGGCAACTCGGCCCAGGTGACCGGGGCGATCCTGGTGGCCGGGCTGATCCTGGCCGCGGTCGGGGTGCTGGTGCACTTCGGCGGCGCGCACTACGTGCGGATGGTGCTGCCGCCGGTCGTCACGGGCGCGGTGGTGATGCTCATCGGCTTCAACCTGGCGACCGTCGCGACCTCGGTCTACTTCCCGTCCGAGCAGTGGATCGGCCTGCTCACCACGCTGTTCCTGATCGTCTGCGCCACCCTGGTGCGCGGTTTCGTCGGGCGCATCGCGATCTTCCTGTCGCTGATCTTCGGCTACCTGATCAGCTGGATCGCCGACCGGATCAACGACGTGCCGGTGTGCTCGAAGACGGTCACCTCGGCCTGCACCGCGACCGGCCACCGGATCGACTGGAGCGGGGTGCGGTCGGCGCACTGGATCGGGCTGCCGAAGGACATCCTCAGCCCGACCTTCGGCCCGCTCACCGGCCCGCACTGGCCGGCGTTCAAGTGGGCGTTCATCCTGCTGGTGATCCCGTCGGTGATCGCGCTGCTGGCCGAGAACTCCGGCCACGTCAAGGCGGTCTCGGAGATGACCGGCGACGACCTCGACCCCTACCTGGGCCGGGCGTTCGTCGGGGACGGGCTGGGCACCGCGCTGGCCTCGCTGGTCGGCGGCTCGCCCACCACCACCTACGCGGAGAACATCGGCGTGATGGCGGCGACCCGGATCTACTCGACGCTGGCGTACTACATCGCGGCGGTGGTGGCGATCCTGTTCGGCTTCTGCCCCAAGTTCGGCGCGGTGGTGGCGGCCACCCCGGGCGGCGTGCTGGGCGGCATCACGTTGGTTCTCTACGGCATGATCGGCCTGCTCGGCGCCAAGATCTGGGTGGAGAACCGGATCGACTTCGGCAACCCGATCAACCTGGTGCCGCTGGCTGCCGGGATCATCGCCGGCATCGGCAACCTGGCGATCAAGTTCAGTGACACCTTCTCGATCACCGGGATCGCGGCGGGCACCCTGATTGTCCTGATCGGCTACCATCTGGTGGCAATCCTGGCGCCCCGGCTCGGGGTGGTGCCGCCGCCGGCCGACGCCCCGCTCGACCCGGCCCGGCAGGCCGGCACCACAGCGCAGGCCAGCCCGGCGTCGGGCAGAGGGGCGGTCCACGACAGGTGAAGCCACCGACCTTCAGCTACCGCAGGCCGTCCTCCGTTGAGGAGGCGCTCGGGCTGCTCGCCGAGGACGGCCCGCAGGCGAAGGTGCTGGCCGGCGGCCAGAGCCTGATCCCGCTGCTCTCGATGCGGCTGGCCGCGCCCGGCCGGCTGGTCGACATCAACTCCCTGACCGAGCTCTCCTACGTCCGCTGCGACGAGGCCGGCGTCCGGGTCGGCGCGCTGGCCCGGCACGCCGAGGTGCTCGCGGATCCGGCGGTGGCGGCCTGCCAGCCGCTGCTGCCGGCCGCGCTGGCCTGCGTCGCGCACCCGACCATCCGCAACCGGGGCACCTCGCTGGGCAGCATCGTGCACGCCGACCCGGCCGCCGAGCTGCCGGCCGTGCTGAGCCTGCTCGGCGGCACGGTCATCGCCGCCTCGACCGACGGCCGGCGCACGATCGGTGCCGCGGAGCTCTTCGCCGGGCCGCTGGAGACCTCGCTGCGCCCGGACGAGTTGGCGGTGGAGGCGTTCTTCCCGGCCTGCCCGCAGCTGACCGGCACCGCGTTCGAGGAGGTCTCCCGCCGGCACGGTGACTACGCGTTGTGCGGGGTGGCGGCGCTGGTCCGGCTGGATGACGACCTGCGGATCGCCGAGGCCCGGGCCGGTTACCTGTCGATGGCCGGCACGCCTTGGGTGCTGGACCTGACCGAGCCGGTGCGCGGCCTGGCCTACGACGCCGACCTGGCCGCGGCCGGCGAGCTGGCGGGCCGGCTGCTCGACCCGGAGCCGGACATCCATGCCACGGCGGAGTACCGGTTGCAGCTGGCCCGGGTGCTGACCGCGCGGACGCTGCGGCGGGCGGCCCGTACCGCTGCGGGGGTGATGCACGATGACTGAGGAACTGCACCGGATCACCCTGCACGTCAACGGGATCCCGTACGAGGTGACGGTGCCCGCGCGCCGGCTGCTGTCGGACTGCCTGCGCCACGACCTCGGGCTCACCGGCACCCACGTCGGCTGCGAACACGGGGTATGCGGCGCCTGCACGGTGCTGGTCGGCGGCGTGCCGATGCGCTCGTGCCTGCTGCTCGCGGTGAGCGTGGCCGGCGAGCGGATCACCACCGTCGAGGGGCTGGCCGGCCCGGCCGGCGAGCTGTCGCCGGTGCAGCAGGCCTTCACCGAATGCCACGCGCTGCAGTGCGGGTTCTGCACGCCCGGCTTCCTCACCACGATCACCGCGGGCCTGCAGGAAAATCCACGGCCGACCCGGGACGAGGCCCGCGAGATGATCGGCGGCAATCTGTGCCGGTGCACCGGGTATCAGAACATCGTCGCCGCCGTACTGAAGGCAGCCGAGCTTGCACCCGAAAGCGATTCTCGATGACCCGCATGATCGGGGCACCGGTGCGCCGGGTCGAGGACCCGCGGCTGGTCCGCGGCCAGGGCCGCTACCTCGACGACCTGGGCAGCGACGCGGTCGAGGTGGCGGTGGTCAGATCACCCCACGCACACGCGAAGATCCTCGACATCGACGTCACCGGCGCGCTGGACGTGCCGGGCCTGCTGGCGATCTACACCTACGACGACCTGACCGGCCCGCTGGCCGATCCGCTGCCGCTGCTGATCCCGCACCCGGCGCTGACTCACGGCCGCACCCAGTACGCGCTGGCCCGGGACGAGGTCAACTATGTCGGCGAGGCGATCGCCCTGGTGGTCGCGGAGGACCGGTACCTGGCCGAGGACGCCGCCGAGCGGATCGTGGTCAGCTACCAGCCGCTGCCGGCGGTGGTCGGGGTGGCCGCGGCCCGCGAGGCGGCGCGGCTGGTGCACGAGGACGTGCCGGGCAACATGGCCGCCCACCTGGTGCAGGAGGTCGGGGACGCGCCGGCCGCGATCGCCGCGGCACCGCACCGGCTCACCCTCGACCTCGCCGTGGAGCGGTCCGCGTCGATGCCCTTGGAGGGCAGGGGAGTGCTCGCCCGCTGGGACGCCGACGCCGGCCGGCTGCGGGTGTGGACGTCGACCCAGACCAGCACCGGGGTGCGGGCCGCGGTGGCCGCCAAGCTCGGGTTGGACCTCGGCCAGGTCGAGGTGATCACGCCCGACGTCGGCGGCGGCTTCGGGGTGAAGATCATGCACCCGTGGCCGGAGGAGGTGCTGGTGCCGATGGCCGCTCGCGCCCTCGGCCGGCCGGTCAAGTTCACCGAGGACCGGCGTGAGCACTTCATCTCCTCCGCGCACGAGCGCGGCCAGCTGCAGCAGGTCGAGGTCGGCTTCGACGACGACGGCCGGCTGCTCGGGCTGTCGGTACGGTTCTGGCACGACCACGGTGCCTACATCCCGTACGGACTGATCGTTCCGATCATCACCTCGACCCAGCTGGTCGGGCCCTACAAGCTGCCGGCGTACCGGGTCGAGTTCGAATCCCTCTACACCAACACGGTGATCGTCACCCCGTACCGCGGCGCCGGCCGGCCGCAGGGGGTGTTCGCGATGGAACGGACGATGGACGCCGTGGCCGCCTACCTCGGCCTGGACCGGGCTGAGGTACGGGCCCGCAACTTCATCCAGCCCGAGGAAATGCCCTATGACCACGGGCTGATCTTCCAGGACGGCAGGCCGCTGGTGTACGACTCCGGCGACTTCCCGGCGTCGCTGGAGAAGCTGAAGAAGCTGGTCGACTGGGACTCCTGGGCGGACTACCAGGCTGCGGCCCGGGCCGAGGGACGCCGGGTTGGGCTGGGAATCGCCTGCTATGTCGAGGGAACCGGCGTCGGGCCGTACGAGGGCGGCCACGTCCAGGTGGAGACCTCCGGCAAGGTCAAGGTCGCCACCGGGCTCACCTCGCAGGGCCAGGGCCACCAGACCGCGTTCGCCCAGATCGTCGCCGACGAGCTCGGCGTGCCGCTGTCCGACATCGAGGTGGTCACCGGCGACACCCGGCGTTTCCCCTACGCCGTCGGTACGTTCGCCTCCAGGGCGGCGGTGATGAGCGGTTCGGCGATCGCGCTGGCCGCCCGGGCCGCCCGGGCCAAGATCCTCAAGGTGGCCGCCGAGGCGCTCGAAGCCGATCCGAAAGACCTGGAGATCGTGGACGGCAAGGTCCGGGTTTCCGGCGTGCCCGGAACGGAGATCTCGCTCGGCACGGTGGCGGTGCTGGCCAACCCGCTGCGCTACGCGTTCGACGAGGCGTCCAAGGCGGCCACCCAGTTCGCGGTCGGTGACCCGGACGCCCCTCCGGTGCCCGAGGACGACGAGCCGGGCCTGGAGGGGCGCGACTACTACTCGCCGCTGCGTTCGACCTTTGCCAACGGCATGCACGCGGTGATGGTCGAGACCGATCCGGACACCGCCGAGATCCGGGTGCTGCGCTACTGCGTCGTGCACGACTGCGGCACCCTGATCAACCCGATGATCGTGCAGGGTCAGGTGCACGGCGGGGTCGCGCAGGGGGTCGGCGGCGCGCTGTACGAGCGGATGGCCTACGACGAGGCCGGCCAGCTGCAGAACGCCTCGTTCATGGACTTCCTGATGCCCTACGTCTCCGAGGTGCCGGACGGCATCGAGATCGACCACCTGGAGACGCCGTCCCCGCTGAACCCGCTCGGCATCAAGGGGGCCGGCGAGGCCGGGGTGATCCCGAGCGCCGCGGTCTTCGCCTCGGCCATCTCCGACGCCGAGGGTTTCCAGATCACCTCGATGCCGATCTCGCCCAGCGAGCTGTTCCACCTGCGTTTGGAGCAAGATCGTCTGCAGCACGGAAGGGAATCCTCATGAGAGTCGCCGGACAGGCCCGGTTGCACGCACCGATCGACCGGGTGTGGGACGCGCTGAACGATCCCGCCGTGCTGGTGCGGACGATCCCCGGCTGCCAGCAGTTGGAGGCGACCGGGCCGGACGCCTACGCGATGACCGTCACCGCCGGGGTGGCCAGCATCAAGGGCACCTACGCCGGCACCGTGCAGCTGGCCGAACTGCGCCAGCCGTCCTCGTTCGTGATGCGGGCCTCCGGCACCGGCGCGCCGGGCACGGTGAGCGCCGACGTGACGGTGCGGCTGACCGACGAGGCCGGGGCGACGCTGCTCGACTATGACGCCGAGGCGGTGGTCGGCGGCATGATCGGTGGCGTCGGGCAGCGGATGCTGGCCGGGGTGGCGAAGAAGCTGGCCGGCGAGTTCTTCGCCGGCGTCAACGACGTGCTGACCGGCAAGGCTGTCGAACCGGCCGCCGTCGCAGTCCCGGCCGCTGTGTCGGCAGCGGCTCCTGGCGCGGCACCGACGGTCTTCACCGCTCCGGAGCGCGCGGCCGCGGTCGCCGGCGAGCCACGTTCCTTCATCCTGGGCGCGGTCTTCGGCGCAGCCGCCGCCCTGCTCGGGGTGCTGGTCGGCGCCCGTACCGCGAGGAGATCCTGATGCGTGAATTCGTCGCGGCAGTGCTGCAGCTGGCCCCCAGTTCGGCTCCGCTGACCGCCGAAACCATCGCGACGAACAGCCAGCGTGCCTGCGACCTGACCCGGCAGTGCGTGGCGGCGACCGGTGCCGAACTGGTGGTGCTGCCGGAGTCGGTCACCACCGGCTTCACCCCGGGGGTGTCGCCGGAGCAGCTGTGGGACCTGGTCAGCGAGCTGCCGGGCCCGGTACTGCAAACCTTCACCGAGCTGGCCGCCGAGCTGGGCGTCCACCTGGTGCTGGGCACGTACGAGCGCGGCCCGGAACGCGGCGTGGTCTACAACGCCGCGGTGGTGCTCTCGCCGGCGGGGGAGTTGCTCGGGGTCTATCGCAAGACGCACCCGTTCGCCGGCGAGCGTGCCGACCGGGGCGGCTGGGTCACGCCGGGGGAGGACACCCTGGTGGTCGACACCGAGCTGGGCAAGATCGGGGTCATCGTCTGCTTCGACGGCGACTACCCGGAGCTGTCCCGGATCACCGCGATCCAGGGTGCGGAGATCATCTGCCGGCCGTCGGCGCTGCTGCGCTCGGCCGACCTGTGGGAGCTGACGAACCGGGCGCGGGCCTACGACAACCACGTGTTCATGGTGGGGTGCAACGCGACCGGCGTCGATCCGGCCGGGGTGATCTACTTCGGCAACTCGATGATCGTCACCCCGATCGCCGAGGTGATCGCGCGGGCGGCCTCGCACGAGTGCTGGATCTCGGCCCGGCTCGACCCGTCGACCGCGATGTCGTCACTGACCCCGGGTTCGTCGATCCCGCAGTCCTTCGACCACCTCGCCGACCGCAACCTGGCGCTGATCCGCAAGAACGCCGACGCGCTGCTCGGCGAGGCCCGAACGTCGTTCCCGATCGGCTGAGCAGCGCCCGTCAGCGGCGCGCGATCGCGAAACCGCCGGGCGGCACCTCGACCGTGACGGAGTCCTGCCCGGTCGCCGTGCTCCACGGCCGGCCGTAGCGGTCGTACCCGGTCGCGGTGGTGGTTCCGGCGCCGGGCACCCGCACGGTGACCTGCCGCGCGGTGTCGGCCACGCTGCTGAGCAGGGCCAGGCCGTGCCCGCCGCCGCTGGTGACCAGCCGGGACACGAGCGGGGTGAGCAGCAGCGCGTCGAGTGCGCCGGAGCCGCCCGAGGTGGTGGCGCTGACCGCGGTTGCCTCGGCGGGCACGGGCGATTCGACGGTGACCGGCAGCAGCGCACCCGGCGCGGCGGAGACTCCCTGCGACCCGCCGCCGCCGTACCGGACGGTGCCCAGCGGTCCGGCCGGGGTGGCGAACGTGCTCGCCCCGGCGGCGCCGGGCACCCGGTTGACGACCGCCTGCAGCAGCCGCGGCTGGTCGGAGGCGGGGACGCTCCAGCGCAGCCCGCTGCCCGGGCCGGAGTGCACGTAGGCGCCGCCGCTCCACTGCGACTCGCCCGTCCAGGCCGAGGCCGGCTGGACGACCGCGGCCGGCCCGGTCAGGGCTGCGCTCTCGGCCTCGACGGTGCGCTGCCCGTCGCGAAGCGTGACATGCGCACCGGCCCTCGCCAGCGGGATCAGCTCAGGGTGCGCGTCCAGGGCCTCCATCGTGAGCAGGCCGTGGATGGTCGACTCGGCCCCGGAGTTGAGGTTCACGCTGCCGTCGGCGTTCACCCCGTCGTCGGTGGCCCCGGTGGCCGGGTCGTACGTCGCGACACCGGCCTGGTTCTGCCCGAAGAACCAGCCCGCGGCGAGCCCGGCGAGCTGGCGCAGGCCGGCCGATCCGGTCGCCTCCGCGACCGACAGCAGGCCCTGGACGCGGGCGTCGGCACCGTAGGCGATCTGGCTGCCGTCGACCGGCGTGGGCAGCCAGCCGTTGTCCGGCCCGGTCGCGGTGAGCAGGTGCGGGGTGAACACTGCCGCGTCCGACACCGCGGCCGTGAGCAGCCGCGGCTGGTGCAGGGCGGTCGCGGCGAGCGCGAGGGCCGTGGGCATCTGGGCACCCCAGGCATGCCACATCGACCGCGAGGTCGCCGAGGGCAGGATCGCCCCGTACGGCCAGGTCCGCGGGTCGCCCTGGGCCAGGTCGGCGATGCCGGTGGCCAGGTCGGTGAGCGCGGTGCGCGCCGCCGGGGTGCCGCCGGCCCGGACGTAGGCGGCCAGGCCCAGCACCGCCTCGGAACTCGCGTCGCCGCCGTCGGCGATCAGCCACGCGGGCAGCCGCAGCCCGTCGACCTCCTGGTACTGCCCGTACCGGACGAGGACTTCGCGATCGACCGCACCGATGGCGAGGTCGAGCCGCTGCTTGAGGAAGCCGGCGAAGGCCGGGTCTGCCGTCCGGAAGTCGGCATAGCCCTCGCCGAGCGCCCAGATGGTGCGCGCGAGCCAGAACGACGCGCCGGAGTCGGACGGATCCGGATCGTCCTTCGGTGTCGGGCTCGGGTTCAGCGTGCCGTCCGGCTGCATCCAGAGCACCACGTTGCCCGCGTCCGGCCCGGACGAGGTCTGCAGGTAGGTCAGGCCGCGGAGCAGCTGGAACGCCTCGTCGCGGCTGTGCGCATCGCCGGCCTGCCGCCAGTGCCGCAGGTACACGACCGCGGCCCGGGCGATGTCGTCGGCGTCGTAGGCGCCCTGGCCGTAGGTGTTGCCGGCGGCGTCGTAGCTGCCGCCGCCGACGCGCTGGTAGCTGCCGTCGGCCTGGTGGTTGGCATAGACCCACAGCACGCCGACGCCCGGTTCACCGGCCGCCGGGTAGGTGACATGGCCCGGTTGGCTCGGCGGCGTGACCGTGCTGGTCAGGAAGTCGAGGTGTGCGAGGTTGGTCAGCGCGGCCGGCGCCGCTGCCGGGACCGCCGCGGCGCCGCTGCCGGCGGCGGTGGTGCTGGTGAGAGCGGCGGCGAGCAGGCCCGCGGCCAGGGCGGTCAGGCGATGCACGTGTCCTCCACGGGGGTGAGGTGATGGGTCCGGCCGTCGTGCAGGGCCCGGGTCGCCGCGGCGGCGAGTTCGACCGCGCGCAGGCCGGCGTCGATCCCGGCCCGCGGGGTCGCGCCGGTCCGGGCGGAGCGGGCGAAGTCGTGCAACGCGGCCCGCGCGCACTCGGCATAGACCTGCTGCTTGCGCTCGGGCCACCCGAGATCGAGCCGGACTGTGACGTGGTGCGGCGCCCGGTGCTCCACGCCGCGCGCCCGGGCACTGGCCGCTGCCGCGTCGCGGGTGACCCGGACGGCCAGTTCTTCCGTGCCGGACAGGCGAAAACCCGGCATCTCGAACAGCTCGGCGGCGTCCAGCTGCTCGACCTCGTCGGGCCGGTCCGTCCAGAGATCGAGGTCGGCGCGCAACGGGATCCAGCCGTGCACCCGCACCTCGGCCAGGCCACAGTCCAGGCGCAGCAGCTGGCGTTCGGCCCGGTGGGCATGGCTGAAACCGTGCGCGTAGCGGGCCAGCGCGCCGTCGGCGTGTGCCACGGTGCAGGCGACGGTGTCGGTCGGCCCGTCCGGCCGGGTGCGCCCGATCGCCTGCACCGACCGGGCCGGCGCGCTCAGCAGCAGGCTTGCGGCGTCGAAGAAGTGCACGCCGTGCTCGAGCAGGATCCCGCCGCTGACCGCCTCGTCCCAGAACCAGTGGCCGGGCGGCAGGTCCTCGTCGGCGGCGTCGTTCTCGAACGCCAGCCGCTGCACCGGCCCGAGCAGGCCGCGCTCGCGCAGCCTGCCGAGCGCGGCCAGGATCGGGTTGTACCGCAGCAGGTGGTCGACCAGGTAGGTACGCCCGGACTGCTGTACCGCCGCCCGCACCTGCGCGGCGTCGGCCGGGTCCAGCGCGGCCGGCTTCTCGCAGAACACATGCCGGCCGGCGGCCAGCGCGGCCAGGGTGAGCGGGGCGTGGCTGCTCGGCGGCGTGGCGATGATGATGGCGTCCACCCGGTCGTCGTCGAGCAGCTCCCGGACGTCGGCGGCCACCGACGCCCGGTGCCGCTCGGCCAGCCGCCGGGCCCGCGCCGGGTCGAGGTCGGCGACCGCGGCGATCAGCACCTCGCCCGGCAACTGGCCGGCCGCGGCGCAGACGAACTCCGCGAAGCTGCCCGCGCCGACGACGCCGAGCCCGAGCGGCCGGCCAGCGGTCACTGGCGCCGGTCCAGGCGGGCGACGCCGATCGCCGAATCGGCCATGCCGTAGAAGACGAAACGCTGCCCGTCGATCTCCTCGATGGCGGTCGGGAACACCACGTTCGGGACGGTGCCGCTGCGCTCCTCCTCGACCGCCGGCTCCAGCAGCGGCCGGTCGGTGCGGGCCAGCACCCGGCTCGGATCCTCGGGGTCGAGCAGCATCGCCCCGGCCGCGTACCGGACCCGCTCCTGCGGCGCCCAACCCTCGGTGAGCTCGCCGGCCACGCCGTGATGAATCAGCAGCCAGCCCTCCTCGACCCGGATCGGCGCGGGGCCGGCGCCGATCTTGAGCGCCTCGAAGTCGTAGGCGGACAGCGCGACCAGCCGGTGCTGCCCGACGTGGGTGAGCGCGCGCAGGTCACGCCGCACGTCCTCGACCGGCACGTGGGAGATCCAGATGCCGGGGCGGTCGTCCTCGACGCCGGCCGGCAGGTAGGTCTCGTCGCCGTCGCCGAGGATCCAGCCCAGATCCCACATCGGGCGGTGCAGCATCGCGTAGGACGGCCGGCCGTCCGGGCCGGGCACCGGCTCGGGGAACAGCACGACGTCCTTGTTCGGGAACAGGTTCAGGTCCATGTCGAGGTCCTGCTGGTACTCGAAGTGCACCGGGCCGAGCCGCCGCCACTGCCGCAGGTCGGTCGAGGTCGCCAGCGCCGGGGTCGGGCCCAGCGGTCCGAAGGCCACGTAGCTCATCACGTGCAGCCCGAGCGAGGGGACGTAGGTGATGCGGGGGTCCTCGACGCCCGCGCCGCGGCGCGAGCGTTCCCAGCCCTCGTCCGGGGCGAGGACGACGCCGTCCCGGCGGACGCCGGCCGGCCGGCCGTCCTCCAGCAGGATCTCCGCCAGCCCGACCCGGGACACGTTGCCGGCCGCGACCAGCCGGGGCAGCAGCCACAGCCGCCCGTCCGGGGTGCGGCCGGTGGCCGGGTTGAGCACGCCTTCGACCTCGAGTTCGGACGACGGGTCCGGGCGCATGATCACGCCGAGGCGGGTCAGGCGGTAGGGGACGTCGGTGCTGATGGTGCGCGTGGTCAAGGGTCAGCCTTTCATGCCGGAGCCGAGGTTGGTGGAGGTGAAATGCCTTTGGAACACGATGAAGAGTGCGACGGCGGGGGCGGCCAGGACGCAGGCGCCGGCCAGGATGGCGCCGAACGGGTTGGCCGCGCTCGCCGCGACCGTGCTGACGTAGTTGGCCAGCGCGACCGCCAGCGGTTGCATGTCCTGGCGCTTGGTGACCAGGAACGGCCAGAAGAACTCGTTCCACGGGCCGATGAAGGTCAGCAGCACCGCGGTCAGCAGTGCCGGGCGCACCAGCGGCAGCGCCACCCCGGTCAGCACCCGCAGCTCGCCGGCGCCGTCGAGGTACGCCGCGTCGAACAGGTCGCGCGGCAGTTGCAGGAAGTACTGCCGGAAGACGAAGACCGCGGTGGAGTTGATCGCGTACGGCGCGATCATGCCGAGGTAGGAATCGCCCAGCCCGTAGGTGCGCACGATCAGCACGTACAGCGGGATGATCAGCAGCTGGAACGGGATCACCTGCACCAGCAGCATCAGTGCGAACAGCGTTCCCCGGCCGCGAAAGTGCAGCCGGGCCAGGGCATAGCCGGCCAGCACGCCGAACACCACGGTGGCCAGCAGCACGCCGCCGGTGAAGATGCCGGAGTTGATCAGGCCGCGGCCCAGATCGATGGCCGCGTTGATCTGCGCGTAGTTGTGCAGGGTCAGGTTGCCCGGCCGCGGGAAGGCGCCGCGCACGGTGGTGTCCGGCGACTTCTGCAGCGAGCCGATCAGCATGTAGTAGAAGGGGAAGAGGAAGACGAGCGCCCCGAGCAGCAGCAGTGGGAGTCGCCACCACGAGCGCCGGGGCGCCGGCGCGGCCGCGGTGTCGGATGCCGACCGCGGCTGGCCGGTGGTGGCCGGCGCGGTGGAGAGCGCGGCGGTGTCGGTCATGACGCCCTCCGTCGTTCGAGCAGCTGCTGCAGGCCGACGACGATCAGCACGCCCACCACCAGCACCACCCCGATCGCCGCGGCCTGGTCGGGATGGTTCTGCTCGATGCCGCGCTGGTACATCAGCAGCACCGGGGAGGCCGACCTGCCGTCCGGGCCGCCGCCCGCGGTGAGCAGGTACGGCTCGGTGAACAGGTTCGCCCCGGTGACCAGGGACAGCAGGGTGACCAGGGTCGTGGCGTGCCGGACCCCGGGCACCGTCACGGACCGGAAGCTCCGCCAGCGGGACGCGCCGTCGACGGCGGCCGCCTCGTACAGCTCCTTCGGGACGCCCTGCAGGGCCGCGAGGTAGAGCAGCACGTAGAAGCCGAGCTGCTTCCAGGTGACGAACAGCGCGATCGAGGGCATCGCCAGGCGATCGTTCACCAGCCAGGACGGGTTCGGCGCCAGCGGCCCGAGGCCGTGATTGACCAGCCCGCGCGAGCTGAACAGGAACAGCCAGACCCCGACGACCGCGACGCTCGCCGTCACGTACGGCACGTAGTAGCTGACCCTGATGAAGGTGCGCCACCGGATCCCGGCATTCAGCGCGGTCGCGAGCAGCAGCGCCAGGCCCACCGTCAACGGCACGTTGATCACCAGGAACACCGCCACGTTGACGAACGACTGCCGGACGGCGGGATCGGCGAGCACCGCCCGGTAGTTGGCCAGCCCCACGAACGGCCTCGGCACCGCGACGCCCGGCGCGGTGAAGAAGTAGTGGTGGAACGACATCCACACCGCCAGCCCCAGCGGGTAGGCGAAGACGGTGGCCAGGAACAGCGCGTACGGGGCGCTGAAGAGGATGCCGATGGGCTGGCGGCCCAGGCCCGCGGCCAGCCGGCGCCGCCGGCCGGCCGGCCGCACGGTGGCGAGCGGCGACACGGCGACCATCACTGCCCGGCGAGCTGGTCGATCTTGCCGGCCACGTCGGACAGTGCCTGCTCGGGCGCCTGCTTGCCGAAGATCACCGACTTGGTCCAGGCGTCGCGGAACGCCTGCCAGATCTCGATGGAGTTGTCGATGTCGGGCACCTCGACCACGTGCGCCTCCTCGGCGGCGAACGTGCTGTACTCGGGGTGCGCGCTGAAGTAGGAGGCGTACTGCTGCTGCAGGTTCTGCCGCAGCGGCATCTGGCCGGTCATGCTCAGCAGCTGGCCGTCCTGGCTCTGGCTGGTCGAGAACTTCAGGAAGTCCCAGGCGGTGCCGCGGTTCTTGCACGAGGCGTACATGGCGACGTTCTTCGCGTCGCTGAAGGTCGGCACCGCATCGCCCGAGCTGCCCTGCTGGGTCGGCACCGGGACCACGCCCCAGTTCACCTTGCCCTGGTAGGCCGCGATGGCCCACGGCCCGACGATCGCCATGGCCGCGGTGCCGTCGGCGAACGAGTCGCCGTTGTAGGTCTCCTGGCCCGCGAGGTTCTGCGCGTACAGCTGCCGCCAGAAGTCCGCGACCGCCTTGCCGGCGTCAGAGTCGAATGTGGCCTTCTTGTCCGCGACCAGCTGCTTGCCGCCGCTCGCCGCAGCGTACAGCGGGTAGAAGTCGAACCAGGACTGGAAGAACTCGCTCGACGGCGCGGGGTAGATCGCGTACTTCGCCGCGCCGGACGAGACGATCTTCTTCGAGGTGGCCAGGAACTGGGCGTAGCTGCCCAGCGGCGGGTTGGTCGTGCTGAGGCCGGCCTTGGCGAAGATCTTCTTGTTGTAGAAGATCATTACCGGGTTCGACTTCCACGGCAGCTGGTAGAACTTGCCGTCCGGCGACTTGTACTGCGCGGCCTGCGCGCCGGTGCGGGACTGGATGTAGCCGGCCGCGCCGGGAAACTGATCGAGCGCGACGAGGCCGCCCTGCTGTTCGAAGGTCGGCACCGAGGCCGGCGAGGTGTTGTAGATCAGGCACGGTTCGCTGCCGGCGGTGATCGCGGCACCGATGACCTCCTCGGAGGACTTGCCCGACGGGATCTCCTGCCCGGTGACCTGCTCCTTGGGGTGCGTGGCGTTCCAGGCTGCCACCGCCTGCTTGCCCCAGGCGACCTCCTGCGCGTTGTTGGAGTACCAGATCTTGATCGGCCCGTGCGCGCTGGTGGCGCCACTGCTCGAACCGCCGCCGCAGGCCGTGGTGGCGGCGAGCAGCGCGACAGCCGAGCAGGACAGCCGGACTCGCGATCGTTTCACGTCGTTCCTCCTTGCATATTGGGGGAAATGCAATTTGTTCAGGGTGTTTCGGGCACCGCGCGGCGGGCCCGCCGGGTCGCCGGCTTCGCGGTCGATCCCCGCACCTGCAGGCGAGCCGGAGCCAGCTCCACGTCGTCGACGGCACCCTGGGTCGCCGGGTCGATCACGCGCATCAGCGTCTCGGCGGCGACCCGCCCCCAACCGAAGGGGTCGGTGGTCACCGTCGTCAGCGGCGGATGGACGTGCGAGCCGAGCTCGATGCCGTCGAAGCCGACGACGGACAGCTCGCGGGGCACCCGCAGGCCCCGGTTGTGGGCCACGCCCATGCCGGCGATCGCCATCACGTCGTTGGCATAGACGATCGCGGTGGGCCGCTCCGGCAGGTCCAGCAGGTGGGCCGTGGCCGCGGCGCCACCCGCGGCGGTGAAGTCCGCGACGACCAGCGGCCCGGCGGCCAGGCCGGCGTCCCGCATCGCGGCCGCCCAGGCCTCCCGGCGGCTCCCGCTGTGGATGAAGTCCTGCGGGCCCGAGACGTAGCCGATCCGGACGTGGCCCAGGTCGACCAGGTGCGCCACGGCCTGCGTCACCCCGGGCCGGTCGTCCGCGCACACCGCGGGGAACGACGAGGCGATGTCGGGCCGGTTCAGCGTCACCGCCGCCAGGCCGAGTTCCTCCAGCAGCGCGATCCGCCGGTCGGCCGAGCGCAGGTCGGTCAGGAACACCCCGTCGACCCGGCCCTCGGTGGCGAACGTGCGGTACCCGGCGGCCTCGGCCTCGCCCGGGGGCACCACCTGGAGCAGCAGCGACTGGCCGGCGGGGGACAGCACCGTCTCCACGCCGGCGATGAACGCCGGGAAGAACGGGTCCGCGCCGAGCAGCTCGGCCGGCCGCGCGACGACCAGTCCCACCGCGAAGGCCCGGGACACCGACAGCGACCGCGCCCGGTGATTCGGCTGCCAGCCCAGCTCCCGGGCGGCGGCCAGGATCCGCTCCCGGGTCTCGGCCGCGACGCCGCCGCGGCCGTTCAGGGCGAACGACACGGTCCCCTTCGACACGCCCGCCAGCCGTGCCACGTCGGCGATGGTGAACCGCTGTGCCTCCACGAGCCCTCCGTTCAAACCGGTTTGAAGCCGCGTCGATCAAACCGGTTTGATAACCGGGCTGTCAATGGCGTGACCGAAATGTGGAACGCCCGCGTAACGCGGTGTTCACGCAGCCGTGGCTGTCCGGACCTGGTTCGAGCGGCTGCACCCTGCGAGCCGACGGCGCGTTCCGGTGCGCGTCCGGACGCGGTGCGGTTCACTGGGACCTGGCAGGAACCGCCCGACCGGGGAGGAAGCCGTGTGACGAGGACGATGCCGGCCGTGCCCGGGCCGGGGCAGGTTCCCGAGCCCGGGCCGGACGGGCTGATCCGCACGATCGAGCTGACCAAGACCTATCCGTCGATGGCCACGCCGGCCGTCGACCGGCTCGACCTCGCCGTCCGGCAGGGCGAGATCTTCGGCCTGCTGGGCCCGAACGGCGCGGGCAAGACCACCACGGCCGGCATGCTCACCACCAGGGTCGTCCCGACCTCGGGACGGGCGTTCATCGGCGAGGTCGACGTGGTCGCCCAGCCCGCATTGGCCAAGCAGTTGACCGGCATCGTCTCCCAGCAGAACACCCTGGACCGGCAGCTCACGGTGCGGGAGAACCTGTACTTCCACGGCAGGCTGTTCGGCATCTCGGCGGCCGCGTCGCGCCGCACCGTCGACGAGCTGCTCGAACGGTTCCAGCTCTCCGACTGGGCCGCCGCCTCGGTCTATGCGCTGTCCGGCGGCATGGCGCAGCGGCTCATGGTGGCCCGCGCGATCTTCCACCGGCCCGCCGTGCTGTTCCTGGACGAGCCGACCGCCGGGCTGGATCCGCAGAGCCGGCTGGCGCTCTGGGACCTGCTCGGCGAACTGCACCGTGACGGCCAGACGATCGTGCTCACCACGCACTACATGGAGGAGGCCGACCGGCTCTGCCAGCGGGTGGCGATCATGGACCACGGCCGGATCGCCGCGCTCGACACCCCGGCCGGCCTGAAACGCAGCCTCGGCACCGACACCGTGATCACCCTGCGCACCGAAGGCGATACCGCAGCCCTCGCCGCGCTGCTCTCGCGCGAGCTGGACGGCGTCACCGGCAGCCACCGCATCACCGGCGGCGTGGAGCTGCAGGCACCCGGCGGGGCGCACCTGGTGCCGCAGGTGGTGACCACTGCCGAACGGGCCGGCTTCTCCGTCGCCGAACTGTCGGTCGCCGCCCCGTCGCTGGAGAGCGTGTTCATCCAGCTCACCGGCAGGGAGTTGCGGGAGGCATGAGCACCTCCAGCCGGCTGCCGCCGGTACGGACCGCACCCGACCGCTCGGTCGTGGCCGCCAGCCGCAGCGCGCTGGCCGCCCTGCTGCTGCGCGACCTGGTGGTGCTGCGCAAGCACACCGGCGAGTTCGTGCTGCGCACGCTCATCCAGCCGTTCCTGCTGTGCCTGGTCTTCCTGTTCGTCTTCCCCAAGATCGGCCAGGGGATCGGTGGCGGCGGGCAGGTCGCCGAGTCGGCCTTCGCGACGGTGCTGGTACCCGGTGTCGTCGGCATCTCGATCATGTTCCAGGGCGTGCAGTCCATCGCGCTGACGATGGCCCAGGAGTTCGGCTACACCCGCGAGATCGAGGACCGCGTCCAGGCCCGTGCCCGGTCTGGCTGGTCGCCGTGGCCAAGGTGCTTTCCGGTGCGATCCAGGGCATGATCTCGGCCGTCATCGTGCTGCCGATCGCCTCCGTCGTGCACGCCAAGGGGGTCACCGCACACCTCGACGTGCACTGGTTGCTGGTGGTGACCCTGGTGCCGCTGGCCTGTGTCGCGATGGCCGGGCTCGGCCTGGTGCTGGGCACCAGCTTCGATCCGCGCAACATCGGCCTGATGTTCGGCTTCATCATCCTGCCCATCACGTTCCTGGGCGGCACCTACTACGAGTGGACCAGGCTCGCGCCGGTCACCGTCGGCGGCTGGCACTGGTTGCAGACCGTGGTGCTGGTCAACCCGCTCATCTACGTCAACGAGGGCATGCGGGCCACCTTCACCGGCGCGCCGCACCTGCACCTCTATGTCATCTATCCGGTGCTGATCGGCTTCGCGGTCGGTTTCCTGTCCCTGGGCCTGCGCAACTTCCGGCGGCGGGTGCTCTCCTGATCCGGCGGTCTTGTCGGCCGGCCGGTGGCGTGATTAGGTGCCCACAAGGCAGCAACCGGGGGGACGGTGGCGTGCGATGCGGCGACAGGTTCGGTTTATCTTCATCATCGTCACGGCGCTGGTGGTGGCCCTGGTCGCGGCGGCGCCCGCGCAGGCGCGGCCGGTGACGCCGGATCGGCAGTACTACCTCTCGCTCGGCGACTCGCTGGCCTTCGGCTACCAGCCCGATCTCGTCGCCGAGCACGATGTCAACCCGGCCGACTACCGCAGCTACGCCGAGCACTTCGCCGCCCTCGCCCATCGGCTGCGCCTGGTGAACTACGGCTGTCCGGGCGAGACCACCACCACCCTGGTGCAGGGCGGCTGCCCGTGGCCGTACCCGCTGCACGACTCCTACGGCTCGGCGACCTCGCAGCTCGGCGCGGCCAGGTCCTTCCTCACCGCCCACCCCGGGCGGGTCTCGCTGGTGACGATCGACATCGGCTCCAACGACCTGCTCGGGCTGGTCGGCGGCTGCGAGGCCAGCCAGCCCACCACGCTGCCGGCCTGCCTGGCCGCCGGGTTGCCCCGGACGCTGAGCACGATCGCCTCCAACTACGCGACCGTCCTGGCGACGCTGCAGCCGCTGGCTCGGCACGCGCGGTTCGTCCTGTTCACTCTCTACAACCCGCTCGCGCTGACCCTGCCGGGCAGCGACGCGCTGATCGCGGTCGTCAACCAGGCGCTGGCCGGCCTGGCGAGCGCCGCCCACGCGCGGCTGGCCGATGCGTTCCGGGCGATCAACGGCACTGCCGGGTCGGCCCAGGAGAAGGCCCGCATCTGTGCGCTCACCTGGGAGTGCACGAGTTACGCCAACGTCCATCCGACGACGCTCGGCTACTGGTCGCTCACCTTCGCGCTCGGACGGTCGCTGCGGTAGCTGCTCCGCACGGAGAGAACCACCTGAGAGCCGGGCGAAGACAGGCTGCGGTCAGCCGGTGATCGCCGCCGCCGCGGCCGGGCTGAGCGCCGGTTCGGTGAGGCCGGCCGCCGGCTGCCCGCTCGGTCGCAGCCCGGCCAGCAGCAGCTCCAGGTGACGGCGCCACGCGGTCGGCGCGACCGCGCCGGTGGTGTCGATGATGCCGACGATCGACCAGATCACGAGGGTGATGTCGGTGCTGGTGACGTCCGGGCGGACGGTGCCGTGCCGCTGCGCGTCGGCGAGCAGGTCGGCGAAGGCCTGCCGGATCTCGGTGACCGCCTCCGGCTCGACGTCGCTGTGCCGCCACAGCCGTTGCAGGCAGGCGGGTTGCGCGGCCTGCAACTCGCCCGCGGCGAAGAGCAGCCACCGCAGGCCGCTGCCGTCCTCACGTTCCCCAGCTGACCGGGCTAACTCGAGCAGTTCGAGCCGCAGGTTGCCCACCAGCGCGTCGATCAGCGCCTGCTTGCTGGGGAACCGGCGATACAGGGTGCCCATGCCGACCCCGGCGGCCTGCGCGACCTCCTCGACCCCGGCGTCCAGGCCGTGGTCGGCGAAGACCTGGTTGGCCGCGGCGAGCAGCCGTTCCCGGTTCTCCGCCGCATCCCGGCGCAGTGGCTTCATTCGGATTCGTCACCGACGACGGTGCCACCGGCGAGCAGGGCGAGCTCGGGGTGGCTGAGTTCGGCCTGTTCCTGCTGGTGGGCGTCGCGGGCGGCGTTGCGCAGGTTCGGGATGAGGAACCCGGCCAGTGCCGCGAAGACCATGATCGCGGCGAGCATGGCGAAGCCGTTGGTGTAGCCGGACTCCTTCGGCAGGCCGTTCGGAAAGACCTGCGAGGTCACCACGCTGGCGAGCACCGCCGCGCCGATCGAGCCGCCGATGGTCCGGATGTTGGCGTTCATGCCGCTGGCCACGCCGGTCTGGTGGGATGGCACGGCATCTACGATGATGGTCGACATGGCCGAGAAGGCCAGGCCGAAACCGATCCCGAGCAGCACCATCGCGACGGTGATCTCCCAGATGCGGGCGTGCGCGAAGGCCATGATGACGAACGACGGGATGCTGATCGCCGAGCCCGCGATGAGCACCGCCTTGGCACCGAAGCGGGCGGACGCGGGGCCGGAGAGCACGCCGAAGACGAACATCGCGGCCGACATCGGCAGCACGATCAGGCCGGATTCGGTGATGCTGGCGCCGAAGCCGTAACCGGCCAGCTTCGGGGTCTGCACGAACTCGGGCAGGAAGGCGAAGATCGAGTACAGCCCGGCGCCGAAGAGCAGCGCGACCAGGTTGGTGGTCCAGACCGCGGGGACCCGCATCATCCGCATGTCGATGAGCGGCTGGGACGAGCGCAGCTCGACCGCGACCCACGCAACGGCAAGCACCATGCTGACCACGATCAGGCCGATCACGCTGACCGAACCCCAGCCCCAGGTCGGCGCCTCGCTGACCGCGATCAGCAGCGCCACCAGCCAGCCGGAGAGCAACAGCGCGGCCGTCCAGCTGATCTTTCCCTCGGAGCGGACAGGGGATTCCGGGATCACGAAGTGGGTGGCGACGGCGGCGGCGGCCACGATCACGCCCGGGATCCAGAACAGCCAGTGGTAGTTGAGCGCGTTCACGATCGGGCCGGCGAGCACCAGGCCGAGGCCGCCGCCGACGGCGAGCAGGGCTGCGATCACGCCGACCGCGCCGGAGATCTTCTCGCGCGGGAACTCGTCGCGGATGATGCCGAACGACAGCGGGATCACGCCACCACCGACGCCCTGGATGGCGCGGGCCACGATCATCACCGAGATCGAGCCAGCCAGTGCCGCGAGCACCGATCCGGCCGCCAGCACCGCGAGCACGGCGACCAGCACCTTCTCCTTGCCGATCATGTCGCCGATCCGGCCGAGGATCGGCGTGCACACCGAGGCTGACAGCAGGTACGCGGTGAGCACCCAGGTCACGGTGTTCTGGCTGGTGTGCAGGCTGGTCTCCAGCAGCGGCAGCACCGGCGAGACCAGCGACTGCAGCAGCGAGTACGCGCCGGCGCCGGCGGCCAGCACGAGGAAGGTGAGCTGATAGTGCGAACGGGTTGCGGACACTCAGGTGACTCCTGCTCGGCGATCTAAGCGGAGCGACGGCTCCGCTAACGAGGCCGACGGTAGCGAGCGGGGATGGCGGACAGCGAATCCACAGGCTGGTGTGCAGCGCGGATCACACCGGCAGGCGCCGCGGGCCGTGAGCCACCCGGCAGCCGGCGCCGGTAGGCTCGCGAAACCATGAGTGCGACTGTGCAGGCCGTCGACCTGGCGGCCGGGCACGGTGCGCGGGTGCTGTTCTCCGACCTCGACCTGGTGGTGGCCCCCGGCGATGTGATCGGGCTGGTCGGTGCCAACGGCGCGGGCAAGTCGACGCTGCTGCGGATGCTCGCCGGCGAGCTGGCGCCCGAGCACGGCTCGATCGTGCTGAGCCCGCCGACCGCGACCGTCGGGCACCTGCCGCAGGAGCCGGAGCGACGGCCGGACGAGACGGTGCTGGCGTTCCTCGGCCGGCGCACCGGGGTGACCGCGGCCCACGACGCGATGGAAGCGGCCGCAGACGCGCTGGCCGACGGCGGCGATGCCGCCGCCGACACCTATTCGCTGGCGCTGGAACGGTGGCTGGCCCTCGGCGGTGCCGATCTCGACGACCGGGCCGGCGAGGTCGCCGCGGACGTCGGGTTGGGCATCGATCTGCAGACGCTCATGACGGCGCTCTCGGGCGGTCAGGCCGCCCGCGCCGGGCTGGCGGCATTGCTGCTGTCGCGCTATGACGTGTTGCTTCTCGACGAGCCCACCAACGACCTCGACCTGGCCGGCCTGGCGCGGCTGGAGCAGTTCGTGCAGGGCCTGCGCCCGCCTGCCGTGATCGTCAGCCACGACCGCGAGTTCCTGGCCCGCACGGTCACCCGCGTCGTCGAGCTGGATCTCGCCCAGCGCACCGTCGGGGTCTATGACGGCGGCTACGACAGTTACCTCGCCGAACGCGAGGTCGCCCGCCGGCATGCGCGCGAGGCCTACGACGAGTACGAGGGCAAGCTCGGCGAGCTCAAGGACCGCGCCCAAATGCAGCGCAACTGGATGGCTCAGGGGGTGCGCAACGCCCGGCGCAAGTCGACCGACAACGACAAGATCGGGCGCAACAAGCGGGCCGAGACGAGTGAGAAGCAGGCCGCCAAGGCGCGCCAGACGCAGCGCATGATCGAGCGCCTCGACGAGGTCGCCGAGCCGCGCAAGGAGTGGGAGCTGCGGATGACGATCGCCGCCGCACCGCGCTCCGGTGCGGTCGTGGCGTCGCTGTCAGGTGCGGTGGTGCGGCGGGGGACGTTCACGCTCGGCCCGATCGACGCCCGGGTCGACTGGGCGGACCGGATCGCCCTGACCGGCGCCAACGGCTCCGGCAAGACGACACTGCTGGCCGCGCTGCTGGGGCGGCTGCCGGTCGACGAGGGCACCGCGGCCCTCGGCTCGGGCGTCCGCATCGGCGAGATCGACCAGGCTCGCGGGCTGTTCCTCGGCCCGCAGCCACTGGCCCGCGCCTTCGGCGAGGCGGTGCCGGACTGGCCCGAGGCCGACGTGCGCACCCTGCTCGCGAAGTTCGGCCTCGGCGGCGATCACGCCACCCGGCCGGCGCAGTCGCTGTCGCCGGGGGAGCGCACCCGGGCCGCGCTGGCGCTGCTGCAGGCCCGCGAGGTCAACCTGCTGGTGCTCGACGAACCCACCAACCACCTCGACCTGCCCGCGATCGAGCAGCTCGAACAGGCCCTGGACAGCTTCGACGGCACCGTGCTGCTGGTGACCCACGACCGGCGGATGCTCGAGACCGTGCGGGTGACCCGACGCTGGAGCATGGCCGGAGGACGGCTGACCGAGAGCTGAGCCCGCCCCGGAGCGGCCGCCCTCCAGCTGGCACCGCTGACCGCCGCGACAATGGCGGTCAACAACCGGCGGCCTGCGAGCTGATCCGCAGTGCGTGACCGCGACCGCGCCGAGCTGGTGGTGCTGCCAGAGTCGGTGACCACCGGCTTCACCCTGGGCGTGGAGCCGGACGGGCTGTGGGATCTGGTCAGCGAGCTGTCCGGTCCTGCTGCGGTTGGCCGACCTGTGGGAGCTGACGAACCGAGCGCGGGCCTATGACAACCACATGTTCGTGATCGGCGCCAACTCGCCCGGGGTCGATCCGGCCGGTGTGGTCTACTTCGGCACTCGAATGATCGCCATCCCGATCGCCGAGGTGATCGCCCGCGCGGCCTTGCGCGAGCCTTGGCTCTCGGCTCGGCTAGATCCG
>Ga0335073_10000108_pt1 | contig 92879 bp, 108 predicted proteins | sample Lox_Sample_22_FD_207093 | JGI IMG/M metagenome (GOLD analysis project Ga0335073, IMG submission 207093) | Soil microbial communities from Loxahatchee National Wildlife Refuge, Florida, United States - Lox_Sample_2.2 | ecosystem: Environmental > Terrestrial > Soil > Wetlands | place: USA...
CCCCAGTTCGCACTGGCCATTGATATCCTACGTCGGATCTGGCTAAACTCAGTGAGACTAATCTGTTGGGAATGAAGGCGGGAAAACTTAACTGACCTCACGAGATCATTGGAATACAAAAGTTACCGCGCAATCCCTGCGGCTATGCAGCCCATCTGACGTATCGAGAGCTCGATGTCCTTCTTCATCGCAATATCTCGTCGAGATTCAATTGAACCTTTGGTATGCCAACGTGCCCAATAACATACTTTTCCCACAATCTCGCCATAAACACAACTCCCATCCTCCACAGATTCGTGGGTAACTCTATATAACTCCTCAAAACGAACTTGAGGGCTGTTATAATTTCTCCCAATTCCTCGTCAAACGCTTCTTGTAAGGGATTAAACTTGACACCCGCCCAATAGTCTAACAGTCGATCTTTCCAAGTTATTTCGGCAGGAGTCGAGGAAGCCGATATCATCTTTTTGAATTGTTCAACTGCCCAGATTGAATGTGACAATCGCTGCAGTGTCACGATTAAGCTGACGACTTCTGTTCTTCGTAGATAAAAGTCGTTGTTGTCCTCCTGATCATATTCGAAGAGGACTTTGAGAGCAGTTCCGTAACCATTAGTTTGTAATTTTCCCCACAATCTACATTTGTCGCATCCCACACAGTCCATGATGCGACTCACGTTTCGAAATCGTTGACGGAATTCCGCTTTCAGTCCGCTGATTGTGGGGTCGTGTGGATCGAACATCCGTGACTCGTCAAAAGATGGTGCAGCAATTTGCGCAGTGGTGATAAGAGCGTGTACTTTCCGGTGTGTAAAGGTATCTTGGGTCGGATCTCCGGAACAGTAATTATAGGATTCAAGGTAAGTGGATAGTTTGGTGAGTGCACGAAGAACAATGACGTAGTTGAAGTATAGATTCTCAAGTCTTTCAGGATGATCCCAGACACGAGATTTGAAACAGTCTACATTCGGTGCCTAGAATAAGCTTGAAAACATGCATGTGAAGTACCCATTGTCCTGTTGTCTGATTCAGGTAATCCCAGCAAAGATGGGTTGATATAGAAGTATGCATGCCCGACATTATACGCCAGAAGACGCGCTTCTCCAAGCATGTTTCAAGCGCTAGTTGATTGAAGTCTTCGTCCAAATTTCCCCTGGCCTTATTGCGGCCCAATATAACTGCTTCCAAATCACTTTTAGCCCACTCGCTCTGCATCTTGTATTTATCTTCTTCTGGATGGTGCGGCTGAACTGAAAAACAATTCTCTCTATATATCTCCTTCCAAATAGCATTTGCATGATCTCCAATATACCCGGTAAATCGCTCGGGGTTGTTCACAAGACTTACATAGACCCATCCAGAAGCCAACGTTTCGTCTTCAGGTATGCAATAATCGCGTTCCGAATCATATTCATTGGTCTCAAAAATACACATTTCAGCAGTTCCTTGACCAAGGGCACCGCCTAGAGGAGTTTTTGTGGCAGGCGGAACCGTAGACGGATCATACGGAGGATGTGTAGCAATGGGTCCAGTTACTTGTCCAAGAACAGATGCGCGCCATATTTCCGGAATCTCCTCCTTTGTTATTAGCAAATATGGGAAGACATGGGAACCTCTTTGAGCGGCTCTACAGCACATGCACGATTTCCACACATGGGGAATTCTTGACTCCACGAGAGTGGACATTGTGCTTCGTAGAGATTTAGACGGTAGTAGCCAAAGAAGTCTGTGTTGTGGAGGATGTCATCTAAAACGGGATGTAGAGCACGATTAATCTCCTCAACTTGGCCAAAAGACGCAAACGTGTCTGCAATCTTTCCAGAGGTCTGTGTGAACTCAGTTACAAGAGGTCGTAAGACTGAAATTACCGCTACGTCAGAACTCGATGCCAATGAAATGCAGCAGATAAAGACAAATGAAAGGAAAAATGGCATTCTCGTCGGGATGAAGTCTCTCCTCATTAATTATAAGACAAATGGGCTCCAATTGAATGGAATAGATCCGACAACGCTTGTTTCCCTTGGTGTTCAAGTGAGAATGTCCCCGTGACAACTGAAGTTCAAACTCTGCGATTCGCAAAAACCTCCCCAGATTAGGACCGCAACACGTCCCCGTCAATAAACGGCTTCGCATCCCCTGATCGACGATTTGACTTGTCCTGCCAAGGAAACAACAGTTCCTTGTCCTTGGTAAGAGCTAAAAATACCCAAGATCATGTCGACCTAGAAGCCCCATCACATTCATTTACATGACCATTTTTGAGGCACTGCAACAAGACAACGATTCACATCCGGCTGGACAACGCGCTTCCTATGCTCATCTATTGAACTTACGTTTCTTCATCTCCTTTGCGGCTTTCATTGCCATCGTTACTTCGCTTTCCTACTCTATCGTCTTCATCCAATCTCCATCGCAATTCAAAATACCATCAACGCCCGCATATCCCCAAATGGGTCCCAAAAAGTCAATTGTATACCATACCAACTGGGCAAACTACGGAAGGAACTTCCAAGTCAAGGACCTTCAGCCTGCTATTGCTGGAATCACGGACATTGCCTATGCCTTCTTCAACATAAAGGATTCTGGAAATGGAAACTACATTATAGAATCAGGAGATACGTAGCTCGCCTTCTCCACACATGACGGCACACTGATAATTAGATGGGCTGATTTCGAAAATCCCTTCATTGGCAAGGGTGTCGAGCCACAGAATACATGGGAATCACCTCCCGGTGATCTAGGCTTATTAGGCCAATTCAAAAAACTTCACAGCGCGACGAATGGAGCTTTTAACCTAACACTTTCAATTGGCGGATGGACATGGAGCAAAAACTTCTCGCTTGCTGTACGTACACCTCAATCCCGCCGATCTCTGGTCGACAGTATCGTCACTCTCTTTCAGAAATGGAACCTGTTTTCGGGTGTCAGTCTTGATTGGGAGTACTTATCGGATAATGGGGTGAATTACGGGAATGAAGGAAATGTCGTTGATAGGAATGACGCTAGGAACTTTGTCGAGTTTCTCAGATTGTTGAGACAATTGTTCGATCAACAGGGCTGGAAGCACTATACAATTGCAATGTGTTGTACACCAGCCCCAGAGAAAATTCACTTTGACATCAAAAGTTTAGTTCCATTCCTCGATGAATGGCATGTCATGACTTACGAGTCTGTCCCCCGTCTGAGCCAGACTAATTACAGTTTTGCGGCAGGAACATGGTCGAAAACATCAGCTCACCAATCAAACTTATATCCTGCCCCGAATTCACCGTATTCGGCTTCAGGAGCTGTCGATGCATACGTCTCCCGCGGTGTCCCTCCAGAGAAAATATATATCGGGGTTCCGTTCTATTCACGCGGCTTCGTCGGCACTAGTGGGCTTGGAATGCCGGCGTCCGGTCCATCGCCAGATACTTCTTGGGAGACTGGTGTCGTAGATTACAAAAAGTTGCCACTCGAAGGAGCAACGGAGGGGTGGGATGACGTTGCCCAAGCAGGATACTCTTATGATCCTAATAGAAAAGTTCTCAATACATACGATACGCCTCGTGCAGTGAAAGCCAAATGCGATTACATTAAACAGAAAGGACTGGGCGGCGTGATTATTTGGGAAAGTATGTCCGCACGCAAGTCACTGCTAATATTAGGTTCTGCGGACGCTCCGTATGATTCAGAACGGTCGTTATTAAAGGTTATTCACGACAATCTTCTGGCGACAAATAATAGTCGGCGGCAGCCTCCGGTCATTCCATCTTGGTCCAAACCGCGTCAATTTGGTCCAAGTACGAGTCAGATGCACTTTGAAACATCTCAAGTTCGTACGACACGACCAACGTATACTGATTCGCAACTGAGCGCTTCTTCCCAAAAGTCACAATCTTCAAATTCGGATGTTGCACGGTGGAATCCATCAGAGGACTATAATGTCAACGACAGAGTTGATTATCAGGGAAAGATTTATGAATGTTTATTGTCACATCATAGTCAAGTTGATTGGATACCGGATGTAGCGGTAGCCTTGTGGAAGCCGGTATCTATGTAGTTTTTGCATATAATAGCCATTTGCAGGAATGTTCAGAAGGCCGATGATCGATCCAAAATTTTCAAAGATCGACTGTTTGTCTATCCCGGGGCCGGACCAGTAAGTGGCGGGTGTTATTTTTTAAGCGGGTGATTGTGGGGGCCGGGGAGGCTTTTGCGTCGCCCAGCCACCTCATTTGCGCAACTCATTTAAGGGACTTCGAAATTTTTAATCTTTGTGTCGGTTCCCATTCCGGTCTTCTCTCGGTCCCTTCTCTCAATCTCTCATGGCGAATCGTTCAATCGACCTTAAAATGGAAGAGCAAGGTGAAGCAGACTTGGAAATCAACATTTCAAGTGTGTATGGCGAAACTTCGGAGCCTCCTCGAAAACGCAGACGGAATCAGAAACGACGCGTTGTAGTGTCGCATATTCGACAAGGTGCTAGAGTTCTTCCAAATTCGGCATATGCAGGAACAAAAGAACATGAGAGAGCATTGAACGCAAAGACTGAAATTGAGGTTCTTGAGCAGTTTCTGGTTAGTTTACTATTCCCCTGATCTCCATGAAATTTCGATCTGATTTAGGCGGATGAGCTACCTCCCGAATCCGACGATGGGAATTACTTCACATCATATGTTCTTGATGAATTCGTCATATACAGAAATCCAGATATTAAACCTGTAGTCAAAGAAGCGCAAGAACTCGAAAAAACTGCTGTCAAGGTCATGGAGCGAGGGCAGAAAGGCCAAGGTGAATATGAGCTTCCATCCGCAGTCTATATTGCTCATGGCGTCAAAAATTTGGTGGTCGATGGCATTCTGAGGTCGGGAGACAAATCGCAATCCTTATATTGCATCCCCTTCGAGATTTTGTCAATCGGAAATCTAGCTTGCGCCGAAAAGCACGATGTGGAACACCAAATTTGGATACAATCTCATAAGGGAGCACGCTGTAACGTACCGGGCGGAGTATGGTATGAACTGGGATTACCAGCAAAAGAATATGAGAATCATTGGAACGCATTCCGGTGGCTTGCACTCTTTGTAAAATTTGTATCTGATGCCTTCGAATTGCGGATCATGCAACGACAGGAGAAAGTGAGATTGGCTTATTTTCGTCAGGATTTTGCCAATGACATACGACACATGCACGGATCAGACCAGACCTTTCAGAGATGGATAAATGAATTTGGGAAAGGTTCCTCAACGTGTTGGTTGAAAATAATACTCATGCATAGATGACTTCCGTGTTGCGGTGGCCACTCATGTCGATTTCCTCTGGTCGCAAATTAATGCCTCAGAATTGAGCTTCAAGTATCTTAGACAACCCCTCTGGGGCGAAGTATTGCCTGGTGACCTGACCGCCATCCGGCCGGCTCATCCGCCATCCCTTGCACGAGGCCGTTGTGTTGTCACCGCATACGTTGGAAGTTTATTTGGATGGATTTTTAATGAAGGGCTTGAGGTAGTCGAATCCGATCAAGTCGACACGTCCGATGAAGAACTTGATGATCTTCTGGTCTCAAACGTCGTGCAGCCTCCAAAATACTATACCTTCCACCATGACGAATATCGTACTGTCCAATATCCTCGGTTTACGACAGGCACACGGGGAATGGTAAGAGTAGGTGATGTTGTGGAGTTAGAAAGAGACAGTGACACACGATGGAAGAAATCAACCCAGAAATGGTATGCTTTCGTGACAGATAAATGGACTACACCGAAAGGAGTCGTGAAGTTGAAAATCATTTGGTTATATTGGCCAGAGGACATGGCACTCTGCATGTTGATGAAATACCCGCACGCTAACGAAGTAAGATATTTTCTGATCAAGATGCCAAATATTGACGTGCAAGTTATTCTTCAGTGATCATTGCGAGTGTGGAAAGACCATACTTCTGGACGAAGTAGTGCGGAAGGTTGCTGTAGAGTTCTTTTGCATTGATGGAAAGCCAAAAGATCCAGGTAATTTCATGGTGAGTACTCTGCTGATGACAGATGCCGAATACTTCGTCCGTCAAAAGTATAGTACGAATAATGAGGACGTGCATGTTACCCTTCTCACACCTCGTGATATTGCCCCAGAAACACCATGTCCTTGTCGGCATGCCATCGACATACCAAAATATACTCATGGCCAATTCATCTTGGTAAACGAAGGAGAGAGATTACAGCCATACCGGTTTGAATTCTACGAAGACAAGAGAGCGTGGGTACGGAAAATGGAACGACGGAGAGAAGTTGATGGAGGGGCGGGAATGGTAAATGAGTTAGTTTGGAGTGAAGAAGTTGTCGACATCTCACCGCACCGAATCGCTAGGAAGTGTCGTGTGGACGTCGTGAGAGACGGGGACCAGATACAGCAATTGGTCGCCAGTTGGAAGGGATCATCAGATTGCTTTTTCTATCGCGAGCAGTGTTCGACAATGGCTATCGAAGGTGGCAAAGTTGGGATCCGAGCTCTAGTTGAAAGTGGCAGCGACCAAAGCAGCACGTCAGAGAAAACTCCTGATGACACGGAGAAAGAGTCAAATGCGTTGTTCTCAAGTGCTGAGACTGAGAATCCCGACTCTCTTACTTCCATTTCATCAAGTCCCAGTGAAAATAGGGGATCGTTTGATGTTGTCGCGAAGATCACACCTGAAGCAAAAGTTCTGCGTGGATTAGATTTATTCTGCGGGGGTGGAAACTTTGGTAGGGGAGTTGCAGATGGCGGTGCCGTGCGTCATGTCTGGTATGCCCTTCATGTTAATTTTAGTAACTTTTAGCGCGGTTGATATAGATACGCACGCGCTTCATACCTACAAAGCAAATCTCCCTCAAGGGGAGGACAAAGTCCACCTCTACCTTGGGTCCGTTAACAACTTCCTTTTTGATGTCATTACTGGATGCGGCGGGGGAAACATGCCACAGCGAGGCGATATCGAATTAATACTGGCTGGGTCACCGTGCCAGGGATTCTCAGCGGCTAATCCCCAAGGTCACGAAGCAATGAAGAGTCTAAACAACTCTGCTTTGATTTGTACAACGATATCTGCTATCGACTTCTACCGACCGAAATACGCCATTCTCGAGAATGTGCCAGCGATGGCGACGGACCGTAAATATCGTGGTAATACAGTCAACATATCAAATCAGCTCATGTGTGCTCTCATCGGAATGGGATACCAATGCCGTTGTCTCCTACTAGACGCATGGAATTTTGGGGCACCACAATTGCGAACTAGGTTATTTATTGAGATAGCTGCACCGGGCTGTATCCTACCAAGCATTCCGCAAGGTTCTCATGCGCATCCCTTGGACATCAAGGGCCGTGCCGTTGGCAAAACCGCCACGAACATTAAATTCGCCGAAAGAAGTTTTGACGACCTTACAGCTTTTCCATCTGTCGAGCTCAAAGACTTCTGGGGTGACTTACCTAAGATCGGCAATTCCCACCTAGGTGTATGTATTCCTTTTCCAGACCATAAGACGTACTGGACTCCAAATGCTCGAGATCGTCAGATAATGTCTCGCATACCTCATTCCGATGCCTTCGCAAGTTCTACCGTCTGGGGCCGGTATCCTGGATACAAGTACGCTTTTCACAAACGAAAGTTGATGCCCGAGCATCTCACGCCGCGATTCGTACCTTTTGAAGCCCAAGACGGGAGATTCACCAGACTTAGTTCAGATGGATTATCTCCAACTATTACCTGTGTGCAAGCTCCTCAAAGTCGAATCAGTGGCAAGACACTACATTACGATGAGGATCGGGCTCTTTCAAACTTGGAGGCGAAAAGGGTACAAGGCTTCTTCGATAGCGATGTCCTCATTGGAAAGCCCCATAAGGCATATAGGATCATCGGTAACAGCGTGTGTCGACAGGTTGCATATGCGCTAGGGCTATCGCTAAAAGATGCCTTGACGCGCCAAACGAGTCAAATGACACAGATGGAACAAATGGAAGCAGAAAAGGCATCAATGCAATTAGAGGAAAAACTATCAGTGGATAAAGGGGAACCGGGATTGTCAGCACTGAGGAAGGTGAAACGAACGTCCAATGTGGAACTGATGGTGCTGATAGAGAGTTAAGGTCTTCTGGAGATAGGCGACTTTATTGGGAGGTTTTGAGCATAAAGCATAGCGTATTCATTGGCGTCAAAATAGCATTTCAATTGTAACATAAGATATCCGCGCGATGTCATTCGCGAAATCTAAGCTCTGTAACAATTTTAATAAGACAATCCTTTTATGTATACGCTTTGATAACCTGATTCTAGCAAGTAGCTATATCTCTAGCTATCCAACTGAAAGAGAAGTAATAGAGATGTAAAACAAACTATGGCAAACTAGACAAACCACAACATCACAATCACTCGAAACAAGACAAACAAGGGAAGACCCGGTCTTTGCCGCCGCCGTTTACAACTTATCATAATACTCGCTGACATCGGGCACATTCTCCTTCAAACCCTTTCTCTTTCTCAGCGCAAGGACAATCTTTCCAGGCTGACTATCAACGTCAAGAGCAGTTCCCTTCATTCCTTCCCAATGATCGAACACGGTTTGAGGGAAGGCTTGGCCACCAGTAGCTTGACGAATATCACTTGTAAATCCGAATGACTCGTTTGTTGGCAAGTACGCTTTGATTGTGTACAAAGGAGTACCAGGACGTTGTTCTTCAGCGAAGACGTGACCTCGTCGACGATTGAGGACAGAGTAGACTCCACCCATAGCTGCATCAGGACAAAGGATTTCGACAAGGAAAATTGGTTCTTGAAGGGTAGGTTGAGAAAGTAATTCAGCAGCGTAAAGAACTCGTCGCATAGTAGGGATGATTTGTCCTCCACCACGGTGAATGGCGTCAGAGTGTAATGTAACGTCTTGAATATCAAATCGGACTCCTCGCATGGGTTCCTCAGCGACACAACCTTCCTTTGAGGCCCTTAACACAGTTAGAATACGAAATGATAAAACGAAGAGTGGGAGAAGTACCATTGGAATGCTGCAACACAACTATCCTTGATTTCGTTCAAGTATTGAACTGCTTTGGTTTGATCAACCAACAGATTGGCACCAGTGGTATCTGGACCGAAACACCAGATCTTTCGGGCATCAGTGACATCCCAACCGTGTTCATCGGCAAGAATTCTGGCCCGGATCTTGGGATCGTCTCGAGGGCCGATCTTACCGGCTTCAATGTCAGCTGAGACTTCTTCACTCAAAGGTTGAGCCTTGACGTAGAGACGATTATGTTTGTTTGGAGACTTGGACAGAGCGACCATGCTCGATTCGGCGGCAACCGTTTCACGATATGATACAACTGGGTCTGACTTCTTCAGTGGAACGCCGGCATGATCTTCCTCAAGATCCTGGAGATTAGTGCTTGATATAGAAAAAGTATACCTTAAGACAGATTTCCAAATGCAATTCTCCGGCACCAGCAACAATGTGTTCACCGCTTTCAGACGTGAGGCACAATACGCAAGGATCGGATTTTGAGAGACGCTTGAGACCTTCGACGAGTTTAGGCAAATCGTTGGCGTTCTTGACATCGACAGCAACTTGCACGACAGGAGAGACGGAGAATTTCATAACCTTCAGGTTGTGTGCAGTTTCACTGGTTGACAGAGTCCCAGATTTCAACAAGAATTGATCGACACCGACGAGACCGACAATGTTACCAGCAGGACAATCCTCAAGAGGTTCAACAGTACGTCCCATCATGAGAACAGTACGTTGGATAGCCTTGACATACAAATCTTCCTTCTTTCCAGGAGTATAGTTGGGTCCCTGAATTCGGACTTTCAAGCCTCCTCTAACAGTACCAGAGAAGACACGGCCAAAGGCGTAGAATCGACCTTTATCAGATGTCGGCACCATCTTGGAAACGTATAACATCAAGGGAGCCTTGGGATCGCAATCACGAATACCAATAGCACACTCATCATCCATGGGACCTTCGTACAATGTCTCGACACGGTATCTCTGAGCAGTGACGGGGGAAGGAAGGTGGATGACCATCATTTCCAACAAGGCATCGGCAGCAGGAAGGAATTTGCGCATGACGACTTTGAGGAGTGCTTTGCCTTCCAACTCTTTTTCATCACCTTTAAGACTGATTTCAAGCTTAGCAAGGAGGTCGGGAATTTCGTCCTTCTTGAATCCCATGACGGCTGAGAAGATACGGAAGATAGGATCGAGAACAAATTGGTTGAAAGCACGTTCGAGAGGTTTACCATCGGCTCCAGTGCCGTTCTTGACCCATTTCTTGGTCTTGGGGTTGAAATAATTGTCTCCCCAAAGACGCTCCATCATCTTTTGCTTGTCAACACCGAATTTCTTGGCATATCGAATTGCAAATTGACGAACTGTGAATGCCCATCCGTGAAGACCGGAACCAAAAGCGACGGTACCTTTCTCGGGATAGACTTGGACGTCACCGAGTACCTTGTCGAAATAAGTAGCTATGATGACGTTGACCGATTCAATAGTACGCGAAAATGATTGGTACAAATCTTCTTTTGAGATTTGCAGTTCGAGAAGAGCTCGATCAACCTTGTTGATGATGACGACAGGCTTGATACGTTCACTGAGAGCTTGACGAAGAACAGTTTCAGTTTGTACACATACACCCTCCACACAGTCTACGACGACGAGAGCACCATCAGTGACACGAAGAGCAGCAGTGACTTCAGAAGAAAAGTCGACATGGCCGGGAGAGTCAATCAAGTTGATCAAGAATCTGTGATATTAACGCGATTAATTAAGAGAGGCATACTCATTTCCATCGTATTTCTGAGCAACATCTTTAACATCATCGTCACTCAATTCTGCGTACAGGGAAATAGCTGTAGATTTGATGGTGATGCAACGATCCTGAAATCAGTCGGATGATTCCATGAGAATAGTACCTGTTCGTCTTGACGTGTATCCGTGAACCGCTGTTCTCCAGCTTTGGCAGCGGATATGATACCAGCTCGGGAGACAAGAGAATCGGTTAAAGTTGACTTTCCATGATCGACATGGGCAATAACACTAGAGAGTCAATGACTTGAAAATGGAGGAGGATAACCTCATGTTACGAATGTTAGTTGGCTTGTCCATCAAGGCGCGCTATACCGTCAGTCAGACTCATTCACGTAGGAAGGGGGTGAGGATTCATACAATCTGTTCGACCGTAAAGTTGACCATTTTGTCACCGTTTGATGCAAATTACAAACTAAGTGGTTGTTTCTGATGATGGATGACAAGAAATAAATATGCAATCAAAGAAGTTGTAAGTCCTTTGATCGAAAACTGTCTAGGGAAAGAGAATCCTTCTTTCTTTGACGCCTTTTCTGCTGACGAGTAATTTGTGTGCGGTGTGGAGAGAAAAAAACTGAAAAAAATTCTTTTACTAAGCAGCAACCCAAAGGCAATTGCAGATCCGACTTCTGTCTGAGCCTGATTGGTCCGAACCGGCTTTCGTCGATCACGCTCAATCACACATCCCAGAGTGAGCTTCAGTTCAAACCATCACCCGTCTGGCAACGATGCGTTGATAGATCAAGACATGGAAGACTACAGACGATGACATCGTACATTTTACCATCAACTTGAATTCCTCTAACTGTGTACAGACTGGAAGGAAACGGTTTCTCTCCTCCACTGGGATACAGAACTCCTGAGTGGCCTTCGCTCTACTGGCCGTTTAACGCCGCACCCAACGTTCCTCAATACCTTTATTACTCTACAGACATCTGGCGATTCACCTTATTTTGGACATTCACAATCTTTGGTGCCGTCTTTCTCGCTGCTGGATTATGGGCATGGAGTGTTTACTTCTTCAAGAGCAAATGGGCTATATTAATACCGATAGTATATGTTGCTTCCGGCTTGTTTATCGCTTTGATCAGTGGGACAATTGTTGGTATGTATTTTCTTAAGCAGTTGTCGCTAACTGGCATAGGCTTCACGCTGGCTGCACTCTATAATGCAGGGTTTACAATGTCGACTTGGATACCCTTTTTCTGGGGATTGATACAGATGTTGACGGTTTTGGCTGCGGGTTATTCAACGGTTTCGTCAATCCTGTAACGAAACATCGGTTTAGTAGCAGCAGTAGGGTATTAGATAAAAGGAACACGACCGTCAAAATGACCTGTGACTCTGTCCCCCTCCCTGTGGGTCCGAAGGCCGTAAATTCTCCAGAGTATTTCCAGCGTCTCTTGTGAGGACGTTATTCATGAACTTTGGTCCAGACTTTCCCTAGCCGACCTTGTGCCGTGATAAAGATCCGTCATCGTCCCACTTTGCGACTCAGAGTGGCGCAGCTTACTTTACTTCAGAGTGCGCACTGTAATCTGCGATCTGGAAGCAGCGAGTAACCGGTGTGCCTTGATTCGCTACGCAATTGCTGGAAAACGAATAAAACGTCATACCTTATAAATCCTTCCATTCTGAGCGATGGGATTCAGAAAAGAAATCTCCCAAAGGACAAAAGGCAACTCAAAAGCCTCAAAGCCCAGGAGTAGAGATACCCAGCCATCCTCAACGCCCTAGAATTCACCGCTTTCAAGAAATAACGACTCGCAAAGCCCAAACTTCTGACCGCAAATGAGTCTCTAAGACGCCTCTGAGTCTCCAACGCCTGCCTCCTTGAAACGCTCAAGGCAGCACAGAGGACGCGTAATCATGGAGGATCTGGCTCTATCCAAGTACCTCGACATAATACCGCTTCCAGCTCTGGTGTTCACTTCCGAAGGAGAGACCCTAGCAACAAATTCCCTGCGAGTTTGTTACGTCAATAAAGCCTTCCTCCGCACCATTGGCGATTCCCCCGAACGAGAAGAGCCATATGGAATCTCATATCCTCCGCCGACTGAGGAGTTGCTTGATAATTTCCTCTCCATTCTACAGGTTCAGTGTATTAACCCCTCTGCTTCACATTTTCTCGCATGGGTCAACGACATTGCTCAAGCACCCCACGAACTGCATCAACTCAAAACACGATTTAAAGGATTTACCCTTGCGGAGGATGGCGAGCTCGTTGAGCCAACTCCTCAATTCGTGGACATCGAATGGAATGCGGTCGTCATGGACAACAAATTTATAGTGCTCAGTGGAAGAAGAGTGGGAACGGTTCAGTTTTCCCCAATTTCGGCGAATGCATCCAATTTATCGGACGATACCGAAAGTCCGGTTGCAGTCATTGATGAGGAAGAGGATGAAGATGGCGGCAAGGAAGTTAAGGATCCTCACACCGTATTAGAACCTTCGGGCCGAGTTCGTAACAAAACCACACCTTCTTCCTCCACCTCCTCTGGTTCCAGTCTTCGACGCCTAGAACCTCTGGGTCGACCTCGTACCAAATCCGGACCCTCATCCTCTAGCTCGGCTAGTTCCAGTGCCAAACGGACCAGAGTTAGAGATGCATCCTCTCGAGGCTTTTCTTCAAGTACAAATAAGAGTGAAAGATCACGTCTGGCCTCAGTCTTGGAAGACCATCAGACAGCAGCTTATCGGTGGCGCCATAGTGAGCGAGTAACTCAATCTTCAATTTGTTTCTGATTATAGTTTGTCAAAGCGATGGGTGGCGGAAGTGAGACGGGCAAATTAATCCATGAGATAGACTGGTCAAAGACTGAGCTTGGAGCCATGGATCATTGGAATCAAATCTTGACCAGCATGACTTCACTTGTTCTGACAAGTACCCACCCAATGGCTCTTTGGTGGGGACAGAGCCATATCCTAATATACAATGATGGATACATACCTGTAGCGGGAAATAAACACCCAACCGCTTTCGGAGATACTGCCAAACGCCACTACGATGAACTATGGCCAACGTTGGAACCTGTGATCGAAGATGTCATGAAGGGAGAGAGTGTCTATACAGAGGACTCGTTCTTGCTAATGCACCGTCATGGCTATCCTGAAGAAACTTATTTCACTTGGTATTCGCATTTCATTCATCGTTGACGATAGGTCTTATATTCCGATCCGTGATGAAAATGGTGACGTTCTTGGTTTCCTGAATCGTACGATAATTCTAATGCAACGCTGATGATAGCATGCTTTGAAAGCACGAGTCGTATTCTTGCAGAGCGCCGACTACGAACACTTCGCGAGCTGGATATCAACACTGCACGATGTCGCTCGATGCTTGAACTAGGGAAATCTATTGTCCATGCATTTACGTATAATCCTTTCGACGTGCCCTTTGCTCTGGTATACTTCTGTTCAAGCGATTACGGAACGACATTCACAGGGTCAACCAATGCCGGCTCGTCTACAGAATTAGGTCGCCGCATATCCCTGCAACCTACTCATTCCAGCAGTACCAATGCAACGGATAAAACAGATCCTGCGGTCTGGGTGTACAGGCTCCAAGATACGGTTGGAATTCCCGAGACTCATCCCCTAGCTCCTAAGGTGGTGGAAATCAACATGCACAGATACGAGACCGGTATTTCAGATGAAGAAGATGAGATCCATGTTTGGCCATTTCGAAAAATGTCGGAGCAGCAACAGTTGATTGGTATACGGGAATTATCACCGGATGTTTTAGAAGGAATTGAGCAGCAAGGTTGGCCAGAGTTACCGACTGATGCCATCGCTGTGCCTATTATGGGAGGACAAGACTTTTCAAGGAAAGATACAATGGTTGGCATGTTGGTTCTCGGAATTAATCCAAGACGAGAATTCGATGAAACATATCAAACTTTTGCCGATATGTGTGGAAGACAAATTGCAGCCGCTATGAATATGGTAAAGAATATCGAAGATGAGGTAGCAAGAGCAGAGGAGCTCGCTACGTTAAATCAAGAAAGAACATCCTTTTTCAACAGTGTCTCGCATGAGCTAAGGACTCCATTGACTTTGATCTTGGGACCTTTGGAGGAATGTTTGGAAGATCCTTCCTTGTCTCAGCAGCACAAAGGGCGCTTGGATCTGGCCAGGAGAAACGGCAGAAGGTTGTTGAGGTTGGTTAATTCTCTATTGGATTTCTCTCGTGTGGAGGCTGGAAGGATGACGGCTTCCTTTAGGGAGACCAATCTACAAAGGTATACTGCAGATTTGGCTAGCCTTTTCCGCAGTGCAATCGAAAAGGGGGGTGTTAAATATGTCGTCGACGTGGGCGGAAAAGAGAAGAAAGTTTGGGTAGACAGAGAAATGTGGGAGGTACTTTCTCCACTAATGGTTCTGACCCCAGAAAATTGTTTTCAACATCATTGGAAATGCTTTCAAATTTACTCTTAGCGGTCAAATCACCGTTACATGTCGCCTTGCAGATGATAATCGCCACATGTTGTTTTCAGTCCGGGATACTGGAATTGGAATTCCATCCCACGAGGTCAGTCGTATATTCGAAAAATTCCATCGCGTACACGATCAGAAAGGCCGGTCGTACGAAGGCACAGGAATTGGTCTCGCTTTGACCCAAGAACTCGTTCGACTCCACGGTGGAAAGCTAGAAGTGGAAAGTACTTTTGGCGTCGGTACGACTTTCGTCATACTTCTTCGTTTGGGTTACAGTCATCTACCAGAAGATCAGGTTGTGCTAGGGTCAGATCTTCTAGATACGACAATCGAACGTGATTATGGAGCCAGTGTTGTTGAAGAAGCATCACGATGGAGCATTCCCGCAACTGGGTCCGATCAACTTTCTGGGCGAGCGCTGTCAACGGCTTCGAGTGATACTAACTCCACCACAGCACTTCGAACTAATCAATGGCTGCCCATCTCGAGTCGTGGATGTAGAATTCTGGTCGCCGACGATAATGAAGATATGCGACGTTATGTCAAGGGCGTATTATCGCAGTTTTACGAAGTTATCGAAGCTGCAAATGGACAAGATGCGCTGTCGATTGCTGTACAGGGTGCCGCTGATCTAATCCTAAGTGATATTATGATGCCCACACTTGGAGGTTACGGGTTGCTAAAGGTCATTAGATCATCTCCCGAGACACGCTCTACTCCATTTATTCTTTTGAGTGCACAGGCAGGCGAAGAAGCAAGAGTGGAAGGATTATTGGCTGGAGCGGACGATTATCTCGCAAAACCTTTCAGCGCAAAAGAATTAATTGCCCGTGTCCATACTCATCTCGACATTGCTCGAATGCGAGCCGAGCTCGAAAAGAGTGTGAAGGAACGAACTAAAGATCTCATGGAGAGTGAAGAACGTTACCGGTAATGTGTCCGATCTTCGTCACTAATGCCAGAATTTTGAGCGCTATTTCTCCAGTCGGTGTGTTTCGCGTTGATACCTCAGGTACAATAACATATGCCAATTCGAAGTGGCGTGACATCACTTGTATCGACGAAAGTCTTGACGATTCCACTGGCGAAGTCTTCTTAGCAGCTGTTCATCCCGATGATCGAGAATATATGAGGCAACTGTGGGAGACCGCTTTGGAAAATACCGAGTCATGTACCTTTGAGGCACGATGGGGATCTTCGAAGAATTTTCGTTGGGCTATGGGCGAGGTCGTCCCTGAAGTTATCGGCGAACATGTTCATCTGACGCAATATTTCATCTGACTGTAGATTCTTGGATTTGTGGGCGTTTTGACTGATGTGACGGATAGGAGACAGATGGAGGAAGAAAAGTTGGATGCTGCTGAAGAGGTCCGCTCTCAGCAAGAGCTAGCGATTGGTAGACACGTGTGTTGTCTGGTGTTAACGATAGACGTCATTTGCCACGAACTTCGAAATCCTCTCAATGGAATTTACCATAACGCGGATATCGTGTTGGAAAGTGTAAACAACATTCGAGAAGAAATGATCAAATTCCGCGAAGAACTTGCACGTTCACATAACACACCGGATCTCGCAGTCATTACATATCTTCCGAAAGACTCACGCGCGATAGCTCATCTATTCGACTTCCTTGAATCTGAGCTGACACAAGATTTAGAGTCGCTCGAGTCGCTGAATCTTTGTGCGAAGCACCAAAAACGAATCGCTGACGATGTGCTACAAATGTCTAAACTCTCGATGAACCTGGTGTCATTGACGCGCACCTCGTTTGATCCCCTCGTCGAAACGGGTAATGTCATTCGCATGTTTGAACGGGAGGCGGTTGTCAAAGGCATCACGTTCAAATTCACTCTTGGCCCAAGATATCATGACCTTGAGATTGGGTGGGTCAGTGCAGATCCGATTAGATTCGCTCAGGTGTTGATAAACTTTATCTCCAATGCCGTCAGATTTACGGAGAAAGCTCATCGACGCGAAATTGAAGTTACTCTAGACGCCCTGGAGCGCGAGCCACAACTTTCCGACATCCTGATGGGTTCAAGCAGCGCAGTTTCCCAATTTGAAGAGGGCTTGACTCCCGAAGAAATCAACAGCCGAGTTTTTCTCATCGCTTCTGTGGCAGACAGTGGTGTGGGGTTGACTCCAGAAGAAAGATCAAATCTGTTTCAGAAGTTTTCACAAGCATCCCCCAGGACTCACATTGAATATGGCGGCAGTGGTTTGGGATTATTCATTTCGAAAGCTCTGGTGGAAGTGCAAGGAGGTCGGATTGCACTGGAAAGCGAAAAAGATCGGGGCACAAAGCTGACATTTTATATACAAGCAATTCAGGTCGCAACACCGCCGATCTCTAAAGCAGTGGATACGACGAGATCAAGAACCCCACTGGCGCTCACTCCGAAGATCAAAAGGACCCCTTCATCAACCCCAGTTCTAGATCAAACCCGACTTATAAGAGTGCTTATCGTCGAAGACAACCTGGTACTTGGGTTTTGTTCTTCACTAATGTTGCTAGATCAATCAAAAGGTCCTTACAAGACAACTCGAAATGGCTGGATTCCATACTGCTGTCGCAAATCATGGAGATGAGTGTCTAGAGTTGCTTCGAAAAGGAGGGAATCAATATGACATAATTCTCATGGACTTGGAGATGCCAATTAAATCTGGCTTCGAAGCTGCCACTGAGATTCGTGCGCGTGAGAATGCTGGAGAGCTTGAAGGTCGCACCCCCATTATCGCGGTTACCGGAAATGCCCGAAACGAGTACATTGACAGAGGTATTTCAAACGTTCTAAGTCGAAAACTAATGAAAGCGTCTGAAATTGGGATTGACGGCTTCATTGTGAAACCATACGAAAAGGCGATTTTGATTGAAAAAATTCGTAGTTTAGTCTAACGGCTTGGTTACACCTACTGGCGTTGGGTGACTTTTGTACAAATGCGATTCCCAGAGCTACGATGAGCGAGAAACATCATCTATACACAATTTAATGAATATGTACACCAGTCTTGGTCTAGATCTGCTAGAAATTATATAAAATATCATACATGCATGAAACGTCCCTCCCAGCGACGGTTCGTAGTAGCGCTAGGACAGGAGCAACCACCATTGCTTTTCAGTCGGGAATCATTTTATATAATCCAATAATATCCTGCAATGCCCAGTATCTCTAATATCCGAAATAGAGTCCCCTTCTCCAGAAATTGCATAACGAACTGCAGAACATCCGCGGTAGCAAACGACAATTCCTCTTTTTACCTGTTCATCAACTTATTCCTGATCTGGCCTGTGCTCCATCGTTTCATGGAATCACACTCACACATTCCCTCAATCACTTTCTGTACAATGTCCGGCAACCTTTTAACAGACTCCAGCCCTAGTCCAACAAATATATCCTCTCTCTTTTTCAACATGATTTTTTGCGTCGCACTATTTGTCCATGAAAACGGCTCTTGACCCATCGCTGCCACAAACATAGTTATTCCTAATGCATAGATATCAGATTGGGTTGTAGTGGGTACGTCTTCCGCCGATAAGAGTTCGGGAGCCGTGTAAACAGTGGTACCAATGATGTCAGGGGGTGGTCCCAATGACAACGGAGAGCTCTGAGAGTACTCTCCGGGTGATAACGGTTGCGACGCTGAAGCCAACGAATCCAGAGTACCGTGAGATTTGTGGGCATGTTCGGAAGCTTTCGGTGCAGAGAATGTGGAAACCGCAAAGTCGGAAAGGTAAGGATGTAGGGAATCGGTGAGAAGGATATTATGCGGTTTTATATCGTTGTGCAAGACACCTGCAGTGTGTAAAAAATCGAGGCCTGAAATGAGATCTAAAATCCACCTTCTCCAAACCTCTAATCCCACAAGTGGATATTGCACTGCAGAAACCATTGCCGGCAACGAATACTTTGAAAGTGGGCGGGAGGAAGGAGTCGGGCATGACGAGGTAAAAAAAATGTGCTCAATATAACTCTTAATTGTAAAGGAGCACAACTCAAAAGCCAAACAAATTGAATCATCGTCAAGTCTGAATGATCCGTAAAATGGAATCACGTATTCCGAAGGATCTCGAAAGGAATGCAAATATTTCAGAACCGACGCTTCCCGTTGCAGAAGTTTTGCACTTTGCTTGGTGTTCGGAACCTTGGCAGCAACGAGGGTCCCATTGTTCAAGGTTGCTGCGTAGACAGAGGAGGTCAGACCTCTTCCAAGAAACTTTGAATAATCGATGTGCAGAGATGGCGTCTCAGGAGACGATGTTGTGGCCTCGGCCGTATCGGCACTCGCTCTAACTGAAGGGAGAGATGTGGGTGTATTTGACCTTGACCGGAATGTATATGCTCCGCTTCGTCGCTTTCTTGCCTCTGAATTCCATGCATCGAAGTCCATAGTGAGATCTGATCCTTGGGGGCTACTTGCCAAGAGGGACGGGGATACTCCCGAAGGGGCAGAAACCAACCCCAGTCCTTTTAACGACTCCTTATCGCCAATTGAAGAAGATAAAGATGTTGGTGTATTGGTTCCAGGTATGGCTAAATTCAACGATGTAGGAGGAATACTGGAGAAGTGATCTTCAGAGAAAATGTCGTTCCGGGACGGATGAGACTTGACAGGTGTGGCAGGTGGTGACATAAACATGCCTCCTCCTCCTCCTCCTCCTCCTCCCCAGGTTCCGCCTGTTGCGATTGTTGGGGATGTCGGAGAAGAGGCTAGAAAGAGAGAAGTGTTTGATGACGAACTTGAAGGTCGAGACTCGGACGAGGCATTGCGGTCTGGAATGGTGAGCTTCGAGAGAAAGTGATGAGGTTGTTGAAGAGGTGGCGTAATTTGTCGTCCAGAAGCATTCTCGCCATTTGGTTCATCCATACGTCTACACTTCAATGGCGATGATTTCAGCTTGTGCTTGAGTATCTCGGTTCCGACAGCGGAGTAGACGAGCTTAAACTTCGCTCTCGAAATTGAGCAGCGTCATAAGTCATTAAACTTCCGGAAATGGGTTAAAAATCCAACTGCGGTTACAAGATGACGCGGTAAATTTCCGGGAATATCATTTACTATATTAGCTATATAAGTTGAGAGTGCTCTACCCACGATGATACAAACGAGCCCGTAGCATACTTAGCATTTAACATCCATTACACTCATTTTTTTCCCATTGGACATGATTCCACTTCGCGGCTACTTGCTCACAAGTCCAGGCGACGTCACTGAGATCGCAGTCCTCATAATTCGCATCTAACTTCCCTTTCCCGAGATAATAGCCTCCATGAATTAATTGCTGTTCTAATCCTCTCCAATATTCTCCACGTTGCGATTCTGACTTTTCGTCTAAATCTGCAATGACAATTCTAATTTGTCTTCCTCCATCTTTCGTTGCATGGGTTTCTATGGCAGCTGGTAAACCGTTTCCCTGACTTCCTTGAGATACACCATGTCCTTCCAGTGGCAAATCACCGGAGAATTGATCTATTGGTGAATTAAGGAGCTCTCGCGGAACTTGAACGAATAAAGTTACATCTCGCATCGTCATTTTTGTGGCCAGTGTTGTATCGTTGCAAATCTGCGCTTTCAATAGCATAGGAATCAATTTTGAAGACAGCAAATGTTCGGTGATCAACTCTGCGAGCATCTACACAAATTAGACCAACAACTTCTTCGAAAGCCCCTGTTTCTCCCGGATTAAGGAAGGTAGATACCGGATTAATTAATCCCTTTTCCTCTAAAAAGGCGGATACTGAACGTAGAACACGGTGAGGCCTTCCGGAGGACAGATCTAACGGACAGAACCGCGGATGGGATTTTGGGACTTTCTTCCTAAGCCTTCTTAACGCACAAGTTCGACAAGTATTGGCGTTTGCCGGGGCGGTTGGACTTTGGCTCAACCATTTTGGTTTGAAATCCAGTAACAGAATAGTTGGATCTGCTGATAGGTCTTCCAACAGCATCCCGTTAGTTTCATCTAGGTCCAGAACTGATTGACGAGTGGTGTTTTGCTGAACTTGGGAGTATTGTAGGGTGGATAACACAGACGAACATATAGTAACCAGTTCTGTTTGGACAACCAATGACTTGTTGGATGGGTAAGGCGTTAGGAGAGGAAGGAAAGAAGACGATAACGCTCGGTGCTTCTGAAGGATTGGGAGCGTATGTTTATTTCGTTTGGCAAGTCTTAAGAGTTTTCCCTCCTTCCAAAAGTCAGCTCGATTCGAGACCAGACGCGCGTCGCTCAAACAAGGAAAAGGGAACAAGGGACGGGATCAAAGGAAGGTAGAGGGGGAGGAGGATACAAATCGTTGGTCTGGTAAAGTATATCGAAAGAGGATATGAGCACCACCTTCAAACGCAAAAACCCATCCTGCCGCACTGGTAATTGCAATCACCTCGTCTTCTTGATCATCGCCGACAACAACACCATCTGTGTCATCATCTAATCTCCCTCTCCGCATATACTCCCCCGGTATGTCGCTGTAGCAAATTTCACCGTGTTCCTCGCTTCCTTGTTCCGAGACGCCGCTCACCGCCTTGGCAAATGAACGAACGCGAGGACGACCACCAAAGAAAAAGGAGTCGATCAGTGCCAAAACTCTGATACAAAATGCTTCATTTCCACAGTCTTCACTTCCGATCGCCGAGTCTTGTTTGGTTTGCCTGCCTTTGATCTTCTTTGGTTTTTCGCCGTCCAACAGCGCCAATTTCTCCAGTCTTGTATCAAATATAAAATTCCACATGCAAAGCGGTAACGGCAAGATGACAGAGAAAGAGATGAATGACGGAGCAGGAAGCAGGTACGAAATAAATATCGGATGCTTGTAGGAGGTCAATGCGATGAGACTTGTGGGCTCGGTTCGCCGCTCATTTAAGTAAATCAATTTTGGTTGGAGGGTCCGAGCTTGGTTTGAATTAAGTTGACAACCCCCACAAACAGAGAACGAATGAAAGACGCTCTCGGTCAAGTAGGTACACGGCTGGTGGCTGAAGGAAGCCTGGAATTTCGACCGTCCGAGCGTCTCAGCAAGAAACCGCTGGCTCAGAACCGGAATCGGTCTCGGAGCGAGGTTTTCGTAGCTCAGAAACCCGTCGCCCCCACCAAGAAAATGAATGCGAGCAGCAAGTAACTAGGATCACGGAAAATAGAAAATTCCAATTGCAAAGCAAAAATGCGAGGGAATGAAAAGAAAAGTTAGACCGGGAAAGACGGTTTTAGGTTACACTTGTGATTCATGAATTTTGCGTTAGTCACGGTTCGGAGATTACTGCAGAAGCTGAAACCTTGGAAACAAAAAAGGGAAAAATTATAGCGTCGCTTAACGGTTTCTTGACAAACCTTCTTGTCTTATTACCTACGAAACTTCTAACCGGAACTCCATCCTTTAAGGAAACAATAACAAAACAGGGAATTTGTACAACAGCAATCGTCTGATTCACCGTAGGCTCATACTCAAACCTTGTAGACCTTGCCGTTATCTCGTAGGGACCGGTAGACTCCAAACCTCAGGTGGACTTGTTTTGCACAATTGGCGTCTCGCCTTCCTTCCGAATTCCCTGATTTTGATCCCCTCCGGTATTCGGGTGTTTACCTTCCCGTTCTCCCCGCTCTCGCCCATCTCGGCCGCCTGTCCGCCGAACAAGTTGATAGACCTACAAAAGAAACATAAGCCACCACAGCAGAAAACTGGATTTGATGACGCAATACCTCATTATAATTCAACCTTATCCCCAAGAAACGCATTTCGGTATCACCCTGATATGCAAGATCAGTCAAGAGGACTGCGATCAAAACTCGGAATTCGCGAATCAAACTCGCTAAACTTTCCCTGATCGTCTGAACATCCGTTTCTTGCGGACGTTTCGAGGGATCTGCATCCATAGCCGTTGTTCCCCATTCACCCTGAAACGAAAAAAGGTTAGTCAAAGCCTTCATATAAATTGCCTTAATTGGCAGTGGGAAGTAAAGTTCATAGGTTCAAGCAGGGGTCGGAGATAGAGTAGGAATACCTTCGCTGTGCGTTCAGCAGCCTTAGTTGCGATTGATTGTTGGCGCGCATACTGCTCGACCGAGTATCCGTACAGTGCATCCTGAGCATAAGTCAAAGTGTTTGCAGAACAAGGAGGCACTTACCATTCCCTCTTTAAACGACATGATCACTTTTAAAATTTCATGGAGTTGACCCAGTAATGAGCCTTCTCGACCTGATCTTCCGCTGCCAAGCAACCCCTTGTGCGTGATGCTATTGAGATACTTCGCATGTTCTTCAATTAGGGTATCAAGCGTACAATCCTTCTTCGAAACAGCCGCAACAAATGAATCCCACGAAGATTCAATAACCTGTGCATTAGTTCCACAGAAATGGTTGCATCGGGTACCTCAAAAAGGATATAATACTGCAATTGACATAGAAAATGAATCATCTCTGCACACCCACCACGAACTCTCTTCCAATCCTTCCCCACTAGATTATCCACAGCTCCCACAGCACCCCTAGAACCAGTATGACTTCTTCTCCAACTAGCCGTAATAGCAAACTCGACTCTCTTGACCCTCCACAAAAAGTTGAAAACTTTCAAATACTGTCTGGCGCAGTAGGGTGTAACAATTACATCCAACGGATGATCGACTTTGTACTCCAGCGTGAAGACATCCCACCCTATTTCGCCGTGAGATAGTTCAAGCATACGAGCATCTAAACGGCGGAGAATTTCGGGCGACTCGAATTGGGCGTTGGAACCCCGGATGGCAGATTCCAGAGTGGCGGTGAGATTGTGTCGGTACAAGGTGTTTGCTGGTCGATCTAAGCTGTCTCTAGATGATGGTTAAATTTGGACAATAAAGATAAACAGAAAGGGGAACACAAGAAATGCGAACGGGACGGATAAGTACCCAATTGATTCCATGAGGAGCGCGATGAAGTCGCCTTGACCCAATAGAATGTATTTCTTGAATGCATTGAGATGATCCCAAAAACCGAACTTCGATTTCATGAGCTCCACCAGTTTGCTCGTTGTCGCGAGGTAGGCCTTATCGATGCTCTGCTCCAACGCAACGGTATTTCCATATGATAGATCTACAATCAGCATGTACCTTTATAGCACCAAGATGTCGACAAAATACATCTCCGAAGAACGAGGTTGGTGGTACCGTCAATGCTTGTTTCGTTAGCGTGTTCAACAACGTATCCCTCCTCTCCACAATCTCCTCTGATAAAATTCAAACTCTTGCCAATCAAGAAGACCTTCTTCGCAATTCCTTCGCCAATAAATCCAGGGACCATGTTTTCATCCAAGACATATTTCCCTTCCCAAGATGACACGGAGTTTTTCCCTCCGCCAGCGTTGATGGGGTACGCATTAGGAGCGTACGAGGCGTAAGACAATTTGGTTTCCGAGGGAGCTTCCCGAACGAAAAATTCTTGAAAGGGATCTTGAAGACGACCCTCATATATCCAAGTTCGTAGCATTTCGTACCATGGCAGAGTGATTTTGGTCAGTAGCTTGTGCGCGAACGAGCGGACATAAGGATCTCCGTGAGCGGTGAAGGAGTAAACGCGGTCGACGACTTGTCCTCCTTTTAACCCTACGATCAGTTCATCTCGACCAAAATGATGAGGTTAGGAAGAGGAGGAAGTGCTGCAGAAGAGGTTGTAATACCATTGCATTCTTCCACGACAACTGACATGAGCCTTAGACCCAATGTTCCTTCTCGAATCCAGATGGAACATCTTTTTAAAGTTATGCTTGACGCATCGGCTTTGGTGTCTGCCAGATGAGTTCGGATTTCTGCTTCTATGCCTGCAACAAGATTCATCCATCCTGACAATTCACTTTTAATAGCACTCCGTAAACTTTGGCCAACAAGGCTGATATTCTGCTCTGGAGACAGAGATTCCTCTGTCGACACGAACGACTGTAATGATCTGTACAACAACCCTGGTTCCGCAAGTGAATATAGGAGTGAAATGATTGGAGGTGGAAGAGTCGAGGGAAGACTTAAGGATGTATCTTGTAATGGAAAATGAGTGCTTGGAAGTCCGAGAAGGAGGTACGGAACGTCGCGTAACAAGTCGTCTTCAGAGGGATTCATTGGAGGTCGACTTTTTGATAAAATTGAAGGCCTTGATTGGAGATTGGCAGTTGGAGGGGTGGATCCGAACCCAGGTAACGGCGGAAGGTCGGACGGCAGAAGAGAAGGAATGGAATGTATACCCATATAAGAGAATTTGTCGTTTAGCGGGTTCATGGGGGCATCTTCAGAAGCTGAATCCGTCAAGGCATTGAGAAGAGTTAAAATTGCGAATTTATTTGTTAAAACGGGCTGTTCATTCGAGTTAGAATGCGACGAGTAATAAGCGAATCGATACCTGCGTTTTCAGTTTTGAGTAAAGATTGGAGTAGCGTATAGCGGCGTCTGGAGACGGTTTATCATTGATTACTATCATTTGTTAGTCTAAACTTGAAGGGGCCAGGCTGTTACGTTTTCTCTTTATCAATTCGTTGATATATTCGACATCTCCAATCGGTTCAACGTTTCCATCCTCTCTAGCAAGCCAGTTAGTCTGAAACACACAAAGCTGTTCATGAGGAAAATGACGGGTTACACACTTTTCAAGGATTCTTCTACAAACTTCCAGAGTCTGGTTGATACTGTCGTCGTCGTCGTGCGATAGAAAATGCTCGACTAGTCTTACTAGTCCGTCATGTATCCTGCTGTTCTGAGTTGCAGCCATTTTGACCCCTTCAAGTTTGTCAAAGAGATCAAATCAATACCCTCAGTCACGGTTCTATCGATGTTTCGTCACTACCATTTCGTTTGATTTGTAGAGTTGTAGATAATACTGCTGCTGCTAATGTCTCGGCTGTGTTGAAGGTTGTTGACTTGGCGATGGGTTTAGGTTGAAATCGCGTTGCCGTGGGAAGGGAAAGCAGCGAATCGGCTTACGTGAGGAACACGAAGAAAATCTCCCTTCATGTCAGTTATTTATATACTAAAGTTGTACGTGTCCAGGCAATATTTAAACAATAAGTAGCTAGCACTTTATACTCCATCAACTAGTTCACTTCTATCCTTAAGCTTCTATCCTCAAGCTTCTTAGAGATGTTCAACCGTGTATCAATCCACACACATGTAGACCTTCACACCTACACCTCACGTTTTTCAATAGCTGCTGATGTGGCCTTCGGGTGACTTTTATTTAACGCGCTCAAGCCTTAGGCGCCGATCAATTCACCGAATATGATCTATGGACCCCGCAAAAAGTTTCCCCACTTTCAAGGAATCCAAAAAACGCTATGCCCCTTTTTGCGGCGGGGCCATCCGCCTGTGAGCAGCCGTTCTTTCTACAGATCCCTCGAATCTTACCAAAACTTCTCAATTACATCCTATGGCATATAGCGTCCGTGATCAGCACTTCCACAAGATCCGACGTCTACGAGTCGTCTGCATCGGCGCAGGATTGACCGGAATTGCAGCGGTCCACAAACTCCAAACCAAACACTCTGACCTTGACATCGATTTCCAAATCTACGAGAAGAACCACGACGTTGGTGGGACTTGGCTGGAAAACCGGTATCCCGGTTGTGCCTGTGATGTTCCAGCTCATTCTGTAATATCTGCAAAAGATAAGGGAACTCATCGTAGTATACTTATTCGTGGGAGGGGAATCCCGAGTGGAGTCGGTTTTATGCTGAGAGAGACGAGATTTTGAGGTATTACAAAGGGCTAGCCGATAAATGGGGGGTAGATAAAGTCACTCGTTTTGATTCACGTCTAGTCAGGGCCACCTGGGACTCAGTCCTCTACCGATACAATTTGGAGATTGAGGATCTCAAGTCGGGGCCATTGATTCGTGATTACGCCGATGTGTTGATTAATGCTACTGGGTGGCTCAAGTGCTTTTGCTGGTCTCAGATTAAGGGCTAACATAGTTCTTGGAAGTGGCCAGACATCCCGGGCCTTCAATCTTTTAAAGGTGATCTGTTCCATACCGCAAACTGGAACGACAATTATTCTTGTCAAGGTAAGCGTGTTGCAGTGATCGGTTCAGGTTCCAGCGCTATCCAGATTGTCCCGAAATTGCAACCAGGTCGAATCTTCGTCAAGCTGTCTCTGACATTAGTTGTGTCAAAACTAATCAGTTTCAATCGTTCTCCGACTTGGATTACCCCGGAATTCGGCGAAGATATGGCACCAATGGGCATGGGTCGAGAAGCGTTTTACCCACAAGAAGAAAAGCTTCGAATGCAAGATCCAAAATATCTTCTCAAATACCGCAAATGGCTAGAAGATGCTATGAATGCGACGTACTATTTATTTCGAAAAGATTCTGTTGAGCAGGAAAATGCAATCAAAGCGTTTACTCTTTTGATGCGGACTCGATTACAGAATGACGAACGACTGTGCAAACTTCTGATTCCCACTTTTGAGGTTGGATGTCGAAGGTTTGTCTATTTTTTCCCTAAGCTCAAACAGATTCACTCCTGGACAGGGATATCTTGAGGCGCTCATTGCGGACAACGCTGAGGTAGTGACGGAGGAGATTGATGAGATCACTGCGGACGGCTTGATGGTACGAGATGGCACTCGTTACAAAGTCGATACCATTGTTTGTGCTACTGGCTTCAACACTTCCTTCCGACCCAGTTTCCATCTGATCGGTATTTGAGTGATTTAATTCGTGCTAAGGCGACATAGGGCGACATGGCAATGATCTTCGAGAGGAATGGAAGGAGGAACCACAGAGTTACCTCTCAATCGCAGCATCAGGATACCCCAATTATTTCAGTGAGATCGGATCGGTTTTCAAGTTAATTTAAGTGATGTCCGGTCCGAATGCTCCATTAGCGAATGGTCCTGCTATCCCTGCACTCGAACGGTCTCTAGACTATGCATTTACCGTCGTGCGAAAAATTCAACGCGAAGATATTGCATTCGTTGATCCCACACGGAAGGCTGTTGACGAATTCATAGAACATAAAAATACTTATATGAAAGACATGGTATGGACTGGAAAATGTCGCTCCTGGTATAAAAATGGGACAATCGATGGACCAGTCGTCGGTCCTTGGTGTGGTTCGACTTTACACTTCCTGGAGGCGATAGGTAGCCCGAGATTCGAAGATTATGATATTGTATATCGTTCACATAATCGGTTTTCTTATTTGGGCAATGGGAAAAGCGAAGTGGAAGGAAGGAATGCAGATATGTCCTGGTATATTGGTGGAAGACATCCTTTTCGCCAGGACATCATATAACGAATGAAATTAGGAAGTTTATTCCCCATTGTAATTGATCCAAATTGCCTCGACATTGATCTCTCCACCAATGTTAATATGTGGACATTTGTGTTAAGCATACCAACGCCTATGTAGAGCTTGAATCTTAAACTGGATCATTAGAAAGTCTCTCGAAAACACTTATATGGCACCTTCTAGTGATTTTCTTCCAGTGCACGGACGTGTTGCGTATCTCATCTGACGACCTCGAGACCCCGAGCGTTTTGACTGGAGTCTGCGCCGAGGTGATCCAAATTTACCCCCCTCCAATTCATCCTCATCTCTCATCTCGAACGACTAGCCACATTTGCTTATCGCTGAATACACTTTTGCTTCAAACTACATTGCAATGGCCACTTCATCCCAATCGGTCCCATCAGCCTCAGTCTCCGTTTCTGCACTTCTGCAGACTCCCGGAATTCAACTTCAAGTCACTGATACCTTCCAAGATCCCTCGAACTATATGCCTTTGAGGTATCGAATTTCATGGGACGATATCTGGCAATGGGAAAGCTTTGGTGTAGAGTTCAGAGACTGGTGGGCCAATCTCGCACAAGATGAACTCGACGTCATTGATGCAACGTTCGATCACTACAAGATGGGAAAACGTCAAGCGTGGGAGAGCTTGCCTCAACCTATTCGACTCGATACAAAAGCAGAGGTTGTTACAGCTCTCCGCGAGTTGTACATTGAGCCTCACAATCTGGTCGTAGAAGCCCTGGCAAAGCGGAACCCCGGTGCGGATCAGATGAACACCGGAGCTGTGATCCAAAAGCAAGAGAATAAGACCCAAGAATTCTTCAAAAAAGTTTTCAATCCAACTTCCGAGTCGAAATCGCAAAGCAACCCACCTCTTGCTGTTGCGCCAGTCAACCAGTCTGGAGCCAGCACACAGTCAACCAGCGCTGCGCCGAACGCTCCTTCCAGGCATTCAACAATCGAAGACCGGATTAGTCTGACGACGCCGATGCTTGGAGATCCAGACTTCGTTTTCCAATACAGAGGGTTTGCCAGAGGAGTGTTGTTGGTGAAAGCGTCACCGCTCATAAATCCAGACACTGTGGACAATTGGTTTGCTGACAGTATCTATTCATTGATCCGGCATTTGGGCTAATCTGCTTTAGACACAGAAGAGGAGACTATGGCGGCGGCGCAACAGTTGTATGCGTATTTGAGGATGAATGGCCATGAAATTGGAGTCCTTGCTACCCTGAGTGGCTTTCTTTTTATGCACCGTTGGAGCGCCCTACATTGTAGAGTCACGTCAATGATTCCAGCCGACTTCGGTGGGAACGCTGCTCAGCCCACTATTCTTCAACTTCTTTACTATATATCCAGCGGGGCTGCCGTTCACCGTGCTTGCCCAGAGAAAGACGAATACAACACTCCCTTTCCCATCCCAATTTGGGACGCACAACGACCGAGCAAGCATATTCCAATTAAAATTAGCAAAAGCCCTTATTTCGTCCTGACGGACAGCTCCGAGATTCTGCATATTACCCTTCAACCATGGGACGGTCATACCATGAAGAGTCCCAAAACCATTTTGGCTTCTCTCACATTCACCCGCCAAAAGCAGCGTTCTCCGCACACAACAAAGATTGTCGCTGCTAAGCTCTGGGATTCTTATACGACCTCAGAGGGGTGTTATGCCAACGAAGTGCGGGCATATATGCGGCTCCAAAGTCTATGGAAGCAGTGTGTACCCCAATTCATTGGCTGTAGGGCAGCCGACTTCTGCAGGGTCATTTATCTAAGTGAACTTCGGGTATTTCCTCCCCTTTGAACAAGGTAACTTATAATGAAACAGGGAAAGCCGCTGAATGCTGCACTTCTGAACGAAAAGGTTGAAAGGAACATCTTAAGAGCGTACGAAGAGATTCACAAGGCCGGTGTCTTTCACAACAACGTACACAAAGACCACATATTGGTTAATCAGGACCATACAGTTGCAATTATCAGCTACGGCCGAAGTTCCACTCATCCACAGGAAGCGGAACTTCGCGCTGAGATGCAAGCTGTCGATGCAATGATAAAGCAGATCCGTACTGGTACCGCTCCTGCCGCACAAGCTACTGGCGGCTCGATGCCGAGGGGGGTACCTATTTCTCCAACGGCTCCTGGAGTCATCGCTCCTAAACCCCCTGTCCTTGGGACAGATCCTGCGACAACAGGTGCAAGGCAAAAGTAATGGTACCAGAAATCCGGCGCTTAATGAGAGCCCGGATTTAGGGTTTCTTTAGAATTTTTTGTTTTTGCTGTGGCTGCTTTATAGTATTCTGTACTACTGGATTGTTGATAGTGTAGCTTTTGATTGCTTCGAGATAATAAGGAAAGGAGCATTTCTGCCAATATTCTCACTACGGTTCCAAGACCATATCTTATTAAATTAAAGTTTAAAGAAGTGACTCACTTCCCCTTGTTGATTGAGTGACATAAAGAATATGCTCTGACCAATCGCACTCGGTCTACTTATTGCCGCTGTGCATGGGCGGCGGGGCCAATCTGGGGCCCCACGATTCGATGCCCTCCACTTACAGAAAGAATTGTAAATAGCCATGGGATTCCTAAGTGGAACACTACCTTTATTCCCACCTTCAGCTTGGGATCGAGGGTTCCCCGTATATATCACAGAGTCGTGAAGAATTCGTTTGGCGTTAGTTCCAGCTCGAAGCGATGAAGCTTCTTCTCGGTATGGAGGTCAATTCAATACTAGTTACGGCTTCGTTTGTGTTCATTCTTCTCTACCTTCTGTATCACTACAAAACTCGCGATCCAAGACTTACTCACCTTCCTCCGCATGTCAGAGGATGGCCGATTATAAATCAGACATTCTCTCAGATGCAAGACGATGTCATTCCTTTGGTACAGGGTTGGGCAAAGCAGTATGGAGATATCTTCCGGACTACCTCCGGTAACACAACTTTCATTTGGCTCAACACTCGTGAAGCTGTGAAGGAGCTCATAGATCGACGCTCTGCCATCTATTCAAGCAAGCATCCCCAACCCATGGTTGAAGGATGCGGTGGCGGAAAGAGAATGGTCTTTATGCCTTACGGAAATGAGTGGAGAGGCATACGCAATGTTATCCACCGTGTAATCTCTCTCTGTTTCTTGTCTCATACTTTTAGCTATTGACCCCCAGGATGTCGAAATCATACAGCCCTATCCAGGTTTTCGAGGCAAAGCAACTCAGTGTCGACCTATTGGATCGGCCCGAAGACTTCTACATGCATAACAGGCGTTATTCAGCTAGTGTCATCATGCAAATCATTTACGGACGCCGGATTCCATCTTGTGAGTTCCTCCCCAGACAATCTTGACCGTAGGGGACTGCCAAGAAATCCAGGATATATACCAAGGGATTCTCTCTAGATTTGCGACTTACCGACGGCCTGGCGCATACGTAGTTGATGTCTTCCCCTCGCTTGCGACGAACCCGTTGTTCAATTTGTTTAATTCCTGGAAGAAGAGAGCCCGGGAAATCTTTTTGCTCGATTCGGCCATATACTCGGCGTATTGGAACTGGATGAAAGCGCAAGTAGAGCAAGGCACGGCCCCACACAGTTGGGGCAAGGAATTTGTCCAGTCCGACTACGGCAAACATGGTGTTGATGAGATGGGTGCAATTTATACTGCGTACTAACCCTGGTTTTGGAACTCACATCAGTGGCTCGATGATTGAAGCGGGCAGCGAAACGACATCCCAGATATTGAACAATACAATTGTAGGCATGCTTTCAAATCCGGAAGTCATGGAGAAATGTCATGAAGAGCTTGATCGAGTCATTGGTGGCGATCGGACTCCGACCATCGACGATGTACAAAAGCTTCCTTGGGTGCGGTCGTTAGTGAAGGTTATTGAACGTCTGGGGCCAGGAAAGCTGACCGTAGGAAACCCTCCGCTGGCGTCCCATTAACAAGCTGGGCTCAAACCATTATTTGATCCAAGATGATTGGTATGAAGGCCACTTTCTTCCAAAGGGTTCTATTATCATGATAAACCAATGGGCAATTCATTACAACGAGAAAGTGTATTCGGACCCATTCAAGGTAGACGATTATCCCAAATAAAATGTTAATGTGTATAGTACAATCCTGAACGCTATCTCCATGACAACCTTTCTGCGGGAGACTGCGCGGCTCATCCTGATGTGGAAAAAAGAGATCACTTCAGCTTTGGGGGTGGCCGCAGGATTTGTCCGGGTCTACATGTCGCCGAGCGCAGCATCTTTCTCAACCTTGCTCGTCTGTTGTGGGGTTTCAACATTGAAATGGCGAGAGATGAGAACGGTGAAATCATTCCAATTGACTTCTCCATCGACGGATTGGTACCAGGCGCTCTGTCTAATGTAAAACCATTCAAGTGCTGTAAGAGGTTTCCAATGTATTGCTAACAACAGCGATAACCGTTCGAAGCCCGAAGCATGAAAGGATTTTACGACAAGAATGGGCTGATGCACAGAAAGAAGGAATCGATTTCACACATGTCCTGTTTGATAAGTTCGATTCATAGCTGAGAAAGATTGTACACAGAGAGTTCTTTGATACTAAGCTAAACTAAAATCTTTTGACCTTTCCTCTTTATGTATATTTAGTCCTAAGATAACAGGGCAGAATTGGTCGTTCGTCCTTGAACTGGAGGTTTTTCGTCGAGCATTCCCGTCGGAGAAATTGAGATGCTGTGCGCCTTAGCCTCTAGCACACGTGACAGGAAGGTCGGCCAGGGGCCACGGCTAGGCCCTTCACGCTGAGCAAAAGGTACTTCGGGGATCCGCGGTTGTGGCGTCCGATCAATTGGCTCATTGATTTTGTTGATCAAGTCGACCAGCTTCTTGGGGCCAAGTGAGCCTTCGCTTCATTTGGCGGGAACGAACAGATCGATAAAGTTCTTTGGTCCAGCTTCATAGCTTGGCATACAAAATCTGTGCCTTGTGCATTTTCCTTTTTCCCCTTTTGGTTACAGACTTTGTGGCCTGTCTTTACCAATGGCTGGCACCGTTTTTCAACGTCTAACCGTCTCTGAGCCATTCCTGCGCTTGGGCAGTATACTCGCCGAGGGTCCCTTTTATCGGCCTGACGATGATACACTGCATTTTATCGACATCAAAGGGAAGTTAATACATAGAATTCCCCTCTCGGGGACGGCGCCTCCGAAATCGTTGTCCGTTCAAGACATGGTCGGAGTCGCGTGCCTCATTGAAGGGGATACTCAACATTATCTGGTCGCCGCCAAAAATGGATTTGGCCTTGTTGACCAGGAAATGGGCAGCTTGACTTATCTTGCGAAAGTGTTTGTTAGTGAGGATGATGAAAAGAGGTTCATCCTACTTACGCCTCTGACTTACTGGCAGATTCAGGTTCAATGACGGCGCCATTGATTGCATGGGAAGATTTTGGGCGGGATCTATGTTCGAGTACGACGGCCAATCTTCGTTCGTCACTAATATAAGCTTTGGATTTAGTTATAAAGGACCCGATCCTGAAGGTTGACACTCTTTCTCACCGAGTTAATTCCAAGGGGTGTTATTTCGCTACGATCCAGATCTTTCGTTACATAGGATGGTTGAGAATGTTATAATCCCAAATGGTATTGTTTCCTTCTGAATAACCAATTGACCTAGGTATCGGATGGTACACCTGAGTCGCTGTCTGATTGATTCCCTAGGTCTCCCGACAACACAATAATGTACTTCACCGATTCGCCACGTTATACTATCTGGAAATACGATTTTAACCTTGTTACTGGGGATATCTCAAACAAAAGGGTTTTCGTAACAGTGGACCACTTTGAACATCAATTCAAAGCAGAACCCGATGGGCTTGCTGTAGATGTTGAGGGTCATGTATGGTCTGCTATCTGGGGAGGCTGTCGAGTGATGCGGTTTTCTCCGAATGGGCAATTGGTCGGTGAGATTTACCTTCCTGCCCTTCGCGTAAGCTGCCCGGCATTCGGTGGGAAGGATATGGATGAACTATTCATTACCACTGCAGCCTTGGATGAGGATGACGCGGAAGGACGGAAAAGGTATGTTGAGAATGGAAGTGTGTTTAGGATCAAAGTCGGCGTGAAAGGGCTGAACAAATTTCGCTTCAAGCCAGTCAAGGCGTTTATTGCATAAGGCTTTGGATCTCAGATGACTTGAGGCCATTGTTCTAACCCGTCGTCTGTAAGATAGACTAATCATTCGTATTCTTCTGGTATTCCGCCATTGTACATATAATTAGATTTTACACATTATATTCTTCGAATGTCCACATTTATGACTTCTCAGTCGTTGGAGGAGGGTGTGTCCCTGTTGCCCCCGCGCGAATAGCCAAATCCCGCCAGTAATCACGCCTATACGTTAGAGAACGATCTAAGAGATGACGGGAATTACTCTTTTTTTAATTCTTCTATGCGCTTTTCCAGTCGAGCTATTTCTTTAAGATTTTCCTCTTCTTGTTCCTTTTTCCTTCGCCTGAACCGTGCTGACGCACTAGCCGCACGCCGTCGCTTATCCTCCTCTTGTGGACTCACTCCTAGCCTTTGCGGAAGTCGTAGGGTGCCCATGGACACAGCGCGACCAGGTAGCAACGTGCGAGAGTCGCCTACGTAAGTGACTCCAGACGGAGAAACATTAGGGGGAACAGCTGAAAACGGGTAAGAAGGTGGTATTGAAATCATCTCAGAAGTGGGACCGAGATATGGAGCTGAAGCTTGAGGCACATAAAAGGGATTGGGGGATGTGGCAGAGAGACCAGGCGCTATCGTAGGATCTGTTGGCCCATAGTACGGGAACTCGAATCCCTGTACGGGAGTAGTTTCCTGTGGTGAGATGTACGGTGGCTGCATATTTGTTCTGACAGGTGAGATCTGAGGTTGTTGCGACCGCTGTGCATGGGTATCCATGTGGTATGCGGGCTGTGGCAGAAATTGTTCATGAAGTGAGGGGTCATCTCGCCATGATTGAGACACGACGACCGAGCCCGACTCCCGGCGAGGAGGAAGCGATGGTGGTATTTGTGGATTAAGGACCTGACTCCGGGGTCGCCGCGTGGACGCCGGAAAAGGTGATCGGGGTTCTCGCGTCTGCCCACGAATATTTGGGCTACTTTGGGCCTTAGACAAGGTTCGCCTATGAGGAGATATGGGTTGCGGTTGAGATTGTGGAACGTTTTCGAGTAAAGATGTGATGGAAGGCAATGATGTTTGAAAGTCTTCATAAGTAGACGGCGGCGTGGTGTGTTGTCCTTGGTAAGACTCGCTTGATGCGTGTCCCTGAGCAGCCTGATGACGCCCAGCTGAAATTTGAGGATCACGCTCCACCGGCGGTTGAGCTTGCTGTGACGTCGTCAGAGATGGTTTGCCTTGTCCCGTCGATCCTCTGTAGTGAGCTGTGAAAGTTAGCAAGAAGAGATGAACGTGATATAAAAGTGGTAATTCGAAGGAGATGAGTACCCATCGGCCGTACGCAAACCTAAAACACCGGTTCTGTTTCAGGACTCGTGAACAGATAGTGTGAAGACGACTCTTTTACTGCCACCGTTGGCCAAAGAATTACTGAGGTTGAGATTGACATCGACGGGATACGACCCAACGGTCGCTTTCCCAGGTAACTCGTGTCCAACGCCAGTCGTTACAATGACTTCTCTTGCTGCGCAGCGAAGGAATACTCGATAACTTTGACCTATATGTGGCTGAAACGACGTTAGGAGACAAGAAGGAACGGAACAAAGGAGTTGACCGTTTGGCGGCATCCAACTGCAGCTGTGTATTTTCGGGTGAGCCTGGAAGTCTGATCAAAAGAGTCGTGTCATGTGCGTGCTACTCCTCAAATCATTATCAGGACAACCGAACGCCGAAAATAAGCAGTTCCGACCTGCAAACGTGCTCCGGAGGACAGCTGCCGACGAGCAGAATATAATCTAAATATACTTTTCGACGTTAAGATATTATGGGTTCTCAGTGTGGGTGGAAAATATGTGGTAGGAGGACTCTCTTAGTGTATCCACCTCGTCGGCAAAGATAAATTCCAAGCGAGTGATTCTTTGCAGTTGCTACCAGCAGCTGCTCATCTCAGCACAGTTCTCTATCCTCGGGCCATTGAATCACATTTCTGTCCGTCACAAGCCAGATTGACCTGTGTAAGATAGGAGTCTTTGCTTGTACAGCAAATTTTAAGAAATTTTCGTTGCGCCTTGTGTGAAATCTCGACAATTAAGAGTATGGCCGCTCAGTCCTCCTCGGACGGGTGGACGGGCATGACGTTGTGCTATCATGGGAGGTAGTTGCATTGATTGGTTCCGGAAAAGGTGGGGCGGACTGTTGAGACCCAATATCGGAAATTTCGAATGGTACGTGATGGGTGCAGGGACGCACTGATGAATTTTTGACAGTGGGAAATGGATATGTAATGTATGTCTGTATGTACGTGCATGCACCATTTGCTTTGTTTTTTTGGGCAAAGTGGGTGGATCAAGTCTGCAGCATGTAGCACGAACCGCCGCCCGGGCAATTAAATCAAGCGTAACTAAGGGTACGTGCGTCCTGCATCCGAAATTAAAATGCAGCAAACGAGTCAGATGGGATGTAAAAGCGATCAATGCGCCAGGGGTCGAAAAAAGGAGCGTGCCTCAAATCATGATTCATGGTTGACAGTTAGTTGACCAGTCATTTCAACCAATGCAAAAGGTACTCACTGTCCTGGCAATTGCTACTACACAACGTAAACATTTAAGGAACTTCTATCCAAGGGACACCAGATTCTCGCCAGAATCGTAAAATCGTTGATTGTAAAACATAAATTTTGCACTCCCGCCCCTGATGGCTTTCCGTCTTGATCTTCCTAAGTTCTACCGATCTACCCATATTAGCCACGCTGTTAAAAACGAAATTACGCTCGGTCTTGCTGCCATCATGATGAATGATTACGACTGTGCAATCCAGAGATTTCAAAAAATAAGCTTTAAAGTTTAACAACAACATGCTGAAGTCATGCGAGCTGCATCCCGCTTGATGACGGTTGCATATGGTAAAGACGGATGCGCTAAGTTTAGCGCATCCGGTTTTCCATTTAAGGATATGGCCCATATAGTACAAATTACATCAAAAGTCGAATTTTACGCAGTCGGCGGTAAGCGCCTCCACCTGCCCCAAATTTTTCCCTTAGCCGCATACTTGTCGAGGAGTAAGGTTACGTATATTGGAATCTCGAAGCAGTGACAGACTTAAGCCAAACATGAGCATTTTCGAGTGTTATCTTCATACTCACAGTTCCTGAGGAGGCATACTGCAGGAGCTACTGAGTTTGAAAATGGGATGTGTAGCCCATAAGCCGGAGCCTGGCTCCTTTAATCCCTCGCAGAAAAGGGAGTCATGCTATTCGTAAAGAAAGGAAACAAAGGAATCGAGAGGTCCGTTCCCCCGCCGGCGTACGCCACGTCTCTTGAGATGTACAAAGTGAATGAATGAAATAGAATTGTCATCTCTCCGCGATAGGTAGTTTAGGATGCGTGCGGCACCGATTAGCATAATACCCTCTGTCACCAATAAGGTCAATCTTGAACCGCGACGACGCTGTGTTGCGTTTTACCAACAACGTATCGTTAGACTTTAGGGCAATAATAACGGAACCCATATACCTGGGCGATCAATCTCGATGTCTAGTACAAAACAAACGATCGACTTTCCGTTCAATTTCTGCTTCCGCATTGATCGGCAACTCGGTGATGCGCTACTTCGGAATCCCACGTCGACCCTCGGTCAGCTACTCTATCTTTTTGCCACTGACTAGGGTTCCGTGGAACTGCACCCGCTGTGGTTTATTCCAGTCGACGCGGGCTTATTCTTCCAGAAACGGAAAGCCTCTCACTTCAGTCTCTGAGCTCAAGGGCCTCATAGATTCGAATCAGTCTCCGGTTATCCTCGATTGCACATGGTTCATGCCCAATGTGCCTCGCGATGCGCTTTCAGAGTTTCAAAAAGGTCGAATTCCGGGTGCTCGGTTTTTCAATCTAGATGAAGTGATTGATAAAACGAGTCCCTATCCACACATGCTTCCAAGTCCGGAAGCTTTCGCAGAAGCTGCAGGTAATAAGTCACTAAAAACTGTTCTGATTCCCAGGGTCACTTGGAATAACTCCAGCGGTATATATGATTTTTTATATCTTTCTCATCACAGGATAATGTATGCTGTTACGATAGTCATGGGATCTTCTCGGCCCCACGTGTTTGGTGGACGTTCAAAGTCTTCGGGCATCGCACTGTAACGGTGCTTGATGGGGGACTCCGTGCTTGGAAAACCGAAGGGGGAAGAATAGAAGATACCCCGCCGAAGGAGTATCCAGCAACTCAATATCCAGTACCAGCTAAAGATGGAAGTCTTGTGACTTCGTTCGAAGAAATCACTGACATTGTCGTCTCAGGCGACACATCCGTTCAAATATTGGACGCTAGATCAAACGGAAGGTATTCACGATGTGGACCATGTCATTGATCTAAGGTTTCTCGGGATCGAACCGGAGCCGCGCAAAGGTTATAACGGGCTGGTTCACGACTTACTCTAGGATTATCTTCCGGCCACATACCAGGGTCACTCTCATTACCTTTCACGCAGCTCATTAATCAAGAGACTGGTAAGTTTCATGACTTGAAATACCTCCGAGAATACTTTGAGACGCATTTCGACCCTTCTAAACGTATCATTACATCGTGTGGAACAGGTCCATCTACACTGCACGGAGTCATTACTAATAAGTTCAGGCGTCACGGCGAGCATCCTCTTTCTTGCCCTGGAGGCCAGTGGTTTTCGCCCAGAGAGAAGTGTCTATGATGGGAGTTGGACGGAGTATGCCTCTAAGCACGCAGACAGTCCTGCCATGATAAGCAAGGATGGAAATTCGGCGACGGTGGTATAGTTTCCGATGGCGGTGCGGAATACTTCGCGAAAGTGTACTTAGATGCAACAGATAACTTACTTGAGGGCTAACTTGTCACAAATAGCATTCGCGAATGCAAGAAACAATATCTGATGATCTCGCCTAACTGATGTCTCCTTTATGACCCACTCAGGAAGGCCTATAACTCAAGCCAACCTTTCCCACATTCCCTTCCCAACGTATCGAGCCGTACGCCTTCAACGACATCGTACAATGCATATATCTGATCTGCCTTCGCTTCAAACTCCTCTAGAACTTCTCGCAACTTTCCGGCAATTGCCTTCCTCTTCCTTTTCCCTGTGCCTGGATCCAATGCTTCGTATTCCGAGGTCAATGCTCGGTATTGCCTTCCATTAGTGCGTTTAATTTTCTGAGTTACAATTGCAGGTGGTGAAACTCGTCTTGCAACTGTTCTAATACAGAGGAAAGAGCTTGTTTTGGAGGGACGGAGGGACGGACAGAAGCTGCTTCATGATATAGCGGTTGCGAAATCTCGTTTGTATCGAGTTCATCCAGCGGTTTCCTGAGACCGGGGCCTGTTTATCAGCACGAGAAATTTTCGGATTTACTTTTCTTCGCTAGACGACGCTTTCGGGAACAGACGGTACAACTTGTCTCATTGTGTCTGGCTAATCCATCAATGATATTTTGTATTTCCGCATTCAATCCAGATGACTCGGCAGGGGGACGCAACCATGGCTGAATTGGTATATCCTAACAGTCAGATCAGTACATGCCGGTTGGACCTTATTTGCTCTACGAGGAAGGGGTCTTTCGTCACTCTCGCTTGACTCTGTATCTGAATCACTTTCGATCGAGGCTCGGGGTTCGTCGTCTGAACTACTTTCGACAATAACTTTCTGAATCCTCCTCCGACGAAGCTTCTTCTGATTACTCGTTTTACGATCTGTCGCATTTTCCAATTGGATGCGAATTGTCTATAATTAAAGTCGTTTCATTATGACATTACCTGGACATGTCCTGCAGTATCCTCAGTGACCTTCTCGAGTATCTCGGTTGAGGATGCCGCATTCCTCACTTGCGTCTCTTTGTCCGAAGCTCTTTGACGGGCCTTGATGTCTTCGATCTCCTTCTGCAGTTCCGCAATCTCGTCGGCCTAGTAGCTTAGACATATCGGCTTTCATGGTACCTTTATAAAATTTTGAAGCTTTTCGTTTCCTTTCCTCGGCTGTGTCCTTTGTTTCTGGAACACGTCGTTCCTATTATATTTTTCTGCTTCGACTTGTTCCTTGATCCGTTCTTTAGCATTCTTGTGTGTTGTCCTTAATGTCGTCCTTGATGCGGATTGATATTGGGACTTTAAAATCGCAATTTCTTCTTTAAGTGCATTGTTCTCTATTCTCAATCCGTCGGACTCATGAGTTGCTGTAACTAATGCTTCAACTGCAGCATCTCTTTCCTCCTGTAAGCTTCGCGTCCTTGTCTGTTCTGTTTCCAGTTGTGCTTCGAGCATAGCAATCCTTGACTTCAAGGCCTCCATCTGGTTCTGGAGTCCTATTGTTAAAATCCCATTGCAGTGGACATATACTCATTCTCTCCTTGGCATGAGATGCCTTTTGTCGTTCAAGAGCTTCGTCAGAATCTTCAACGCTCCCAAACCCTGAATCTCTGGATGACCTCCGTAGGATCTGATGTTCGGAATCGATGAGACGAGCTTTCTCCATTTCGTATAATACTTTCTGATGATGAAGCTCATTCTCCAATTCTCGGACTCGAGCTTTCTGTTGATTGTTTTCCGATGTCAGATGCCTGACTTTGTCTTGGAGTTTTCGTAGACCCGAAATGATATCTACCGTTAGTTGTCATCGTTGTTCAGAATGACCTTTTTCGTCCCGGGGGATTGGGATTGAGCTTAGTGGTGCTACATAGCTTGAACTTTCTTTTCCCAAATTGTGCTTTGTTGGCTTGGGTGTCGTATCAATGAGAGACTGGATACCAGTAATATCTGGGAGACGAAAAGATTGATTTCGCGTTGGAGTAGCCTCCCGTTGCCGCTGATGTCGATTTTGGACAGTGTCAATCCCCAGATCTTTGAACAATTGGGTCGTGTCTTTGAATGAGCGAGGCACTGTTGTTGCTGCAGAGTCTTTTCGATGCTGGTTTTCGATAGTCTTACCGACTGGATTCCCTGGGCGTGCAAAAGGAGGACTTGTCTTTACATAACGATCCATCAATGCACTTCGAGGTCTCCCCGGTAATTGCTGCTTCCCTGGTGTCGTGGCATGTTTAAACATATTATCCAAGTCCGATGGCAGATCTTTGAGTCCTGATCTGCCGTATTTTTCGATTGGCGAGAAGGGTCTCCGGAATTCTCCAAAGTCCGATACGGATCCTGTTCGGGCCCGGCTTGAAGGGCTATGCAACTGCGCCGAGAGGTCTTCATCAGGTACAAGAGGCCGATGTTTGCTGAAATTTGTCTGACCATTGAAATCCTTTGAACTAAGCTGCAGCATTAATCGGTATATAATAATAGAGGCTACCTCTGGGCTTCCCATTTCTTTACCTGCGCCTCGAGGCATTTCGACACTTTCAAGAGAAGTGTCAACTCCTTGCATGCTGAAATCGCGGAAGTGTTTGCTTAAATCTTCCGTTGAATGTGGTGGCGAACGTGGGAAAAAGTCATTGGAGTCGGCAGTATCGATATCAGGACCTTGGTAATCCATTGAATAGTCGTGGGTATAGTCATCTGGTGGATTGGCCCGTCTTGACTCATTCAGCTTGGCAGAACCGTTATTCAACGAATAATGTCCGAGATCTCGATCCATTTCTTGTCCTAGCCGTAGTTTATCTCGTTCGTGATGTTGTGAGAAGTCCACGTCTGAAAAAGGAGCTGCAATTGAATTTTTTACACCACTGAATCTTTGACGAACCTCTTCTGCAGCTAACATTAAAAAAGCCGCGTCTCATACACGAACAAAAGGAATGCGGAAACGAAAACAATTCCCAATTTCCAAAATACACTCGTTTGTGCTGATGAGCGGGGGGGATGGATGTAGTGTTGCCGGGTGGATTTGTCTGATTCGTATGACCCGCGTAGCTGAATGTCAATTTATGCTCCAACCTCAAAATGTAAACAATGGACCCCTTATCCTCGGATAGCAGGGTGTCCGGATTGTTTACTTTTTGTGGCTTTGTAGATCTCGTGGTCAGCCAAACACAACGAGGCGATCAAACAATCTCGATTCTTTGACCAGCCAACCAACCACAAGATCTCAGGGACCGAGAAAGAATCCGCCTTGCGTTCTAGTTTATTACTATTTCATCCATCTTTCCAAATACAGTATGGCTTCACCTCCCCGACGTATGACTCGGGCCCGAGCCAAAAAGGAAGGCTTTGAACCAGACTGGCGGATCAGTCCCAATTGGAAGACCCCCAAAAAATCAAAATCCACAGTCACAAAGTTGGATTTGTCTCAAAGCAATACAATCCGTCGCGATGGAAATGAGCACATTGTCGCTCACGTCACATCTCAAGTACCCTCTCCGCTTAAGATTCGAGTCGCTGCCAAACTACCGCCTCCCTCGACTGTCGATATCCCCGGTCGTAAACAACAGACTTTGCCGTCTTCCTCAAACACTACTGCTTCTTCCACCATATCTTTAAGCCCGTCTAAAGAATCGAAAATGGGCTCACCGATTCGTGTACGTCCCAGAACAACGGCGAAAATTACGACTATGGTCGATAAAGAGAATTCGCCGCTTCCTATTATGGTGGCAGTAAAATACAGTTCTCCTCCGAAGTCAATTCCACAAACAGAATTGTTCTCTCCTACAAGAGTTGAGCCATTGCAGCCTAGTCCAGCGGAACAGCGAGGAAATATTCAGCCTTCTGTTAAAGTCCTCTCTACTCCGATTCGGATATTGAATACCCAAACCCCACAACGCTATCTGGGTAACGCCAGGCGTATACCTGTGAGACATGAATCGAAGCTCACCAAAAATCGCAACCACTCTGCTTCTGGGACCGATGCAGCTCCCGCGGCTAGTCGAAACGCAGGTGCAGCTACTCGACTCAGTCCCACAAAACTTCAGGCCGCTAAGCACTATCGAAGTGACGGACAAACCTTCGTATCATTCGCCTCTGCCAAACTCGACGTTCTTCAGCTTTCAGAGGATTTCGGCTTTACCTCAAAGTCTCATAAAACAACTCCTAAGCGTACACCCAGATCTTCTGATTCTTCCGGCCAAGTACCTGCCCGTCAACCGCCAACAAGATTGCATAACACTCCGCGTAGACATCCACCACTGCCCACCGCTGGAGATAGGATTTCTACAATGACAAACAGCAATTTGTATATCGATGAGAAGCCCAAAACCCTGGTATCCTCCGATCTCAACAAGGGTTCTAGCAAGATCCCCAGATTTCCTGATCGGCACTCGCCAATTGATCTATCCTCTCCTGTCCCCTCACAACCCACTCGCTTTACCTCGATGAAGGTACTTAAGCCAAAGGTTACTAGGGGTCCATGGCAAACCCCTGTCAAAGGAGTAATTCATACACCTGCGCAATCGGCTCGAAAGGTATGTTTTCGAACCCCTAGCCCAAGTCGAGAGGGTGAACGCGATTCTGGGCCGGACTGCGGTGACGAAGAAAATAGTCTGACCGAAAGCCCGTCAGCCCACCGAACTGCCAGCATAGGCGACAAACCAAAGAATTCTCTTATGACCCCCCTCTCAGCTTTCTCCCCCAAGGTATTCGATTTGAGTGACACAGACAACTCTACGTACGACTTGTTCACACCTCGAAAGTCAAGATCCTCAAAGACACTTCCGACGAATTCTCTTTCGATCTCGGATCCTGGACCTACCCCTGGCACAGACGCTAAGATAGAACGTGGAAAGATCTACGAGCTGAGCACCCCAGTTGTGCCGACTGGTATGGATTCCGGACCCGATTCCACCGGTGAGAATGGGGATGACATTGAACCGGTCAGTTTCGTTGAGCCAGTGTGCCCACCTGGCCAAGGACTTTTGCTAGACAAAAGCATGCCCATCTCAGTGTCGTCAGATTTGGAGCCACATGAAGTCTACGAATCTGTTAACTTGAGTAGAGGTTCTTCTCTCCAGCCTTCTTACGGTGTTTCGGACCTGTGTCTTCAGAAGCCAATGGCAGCCGAGAGGGATTGTCAGATGCCTCTTCATGGGGTGGTGGCATTCGTGGACGTTAAGACATCTGATGGGGATGATGCAAGTGCTCCGTTTGTTGAAACTCTAAAGAAGTTGGGAGCAAGGGTGGCAAAATATTGGAATTGGAGTGGCGACGATATGGACAAAGTGGGAATTACACATGTTATCTTCAGACAGGGAGGCCCTCGAACACTGGCCAAGGTGAAGTTGGCTCGAGGTCGAGTAAAATGCGTCAGTTTGGGATGGATATCACGGTAACCGCCGACGGGTCGGGTCTGACGATAGGTGTGAAACCGAAAACTCGAAAGTTGATGAGAGTGGATTCCTATTAGAAACTCAACCCGGTTCTTACGGTCACAGGGTACTGGTCCTCGCGGTCCTCGTTAACGTAATAGAGGAGGAAGTCAATGGAGCCGCGTGCCTTGGTTTCAGCCAACACCACACCATTCAGAGACTGTAACGATAACTCGAATGATATAAACCCTTCCCGGAGTGCGCTTCATGAATTGTCGATCAACAAAGGTAAGTCTGAGCTTTCAGGAGACACTGAGATGAAGACACAGAGGGCATGACACCTCTACAGACTTTGAGCTTGCTGCTTGCCCGTCGCAAATCTCTACAACATGCGCCAACAGTGAGCAGCCCTCTGGCGCAAAAAAGCTGGTCGGTGGTGGAATAATCCGTTGTTTTGACCACTTGTATACACTTACATATACGGAGATCAGGTGCAGCCGAGTCAGATCCGAGATACCAGTGATTGCTTGAGTTGGATCGGACAACTAGTAGGTATAGCAAGTTTCTTTGAGTGAGTAGAAGGTCTAAACAAAATGACGAAAATTTATATAGTATCCATATTAGCGTGGTACTAGCTATAGTTGCTATCTAGCTGCTAGGAAACAAGTTTGGGATCAAGAATGCTTAAACCACCATCATCTCGCGATCGCCGATGTCTGGTCGTTCTTAATATAATGGGGTGCGAACCAGCCGAGATATTGACAGGTCAATACCACTGGAGCTGTAATCTGGGCCAGAGGTAAATAGGTGAGAGAGGGGGTTGAACATGCATGCATGTGAACAGAGCTGGTTCATGATTATGCCCCTTAGCTAACAAGTACGCTACCGATAGATCACTACTATCGCGATCTCGATTGCGAAGGAACTACAGCAGCGGTGCACGCATATATCTTGGAAGTCGTCACACATGCGAACACACGCAATGAATTAGCTTCTATTCCAAGCCTCGTTGCCCTTGATATTACTGCAGATGTCGAAGTTACTTCGTATATATAACGTTATATACTACATGAGATATATATCGGCCGGCTGCATCTGCTGGGAACCCATTGGGATCTTAAGAAAACCATGCATAGATTACCAGCTGCAGCAACTTGGAACTTCAGTATATCTAGATATATCACAAGTCTGCACCCATTGCGACTTGCAGCCGAGCCCTATTCTTTTTATGTTTTTTGGACACGTCGGATCGCATGCGTAGTACATTGTAATTTAATACACTTCCATGCATGCAATACAATACTCACATAGCTGTGCGCCAGAATGCGACCTCGCCATTTATCTCGTACCAGTACGACTGTACTAGCTATTATATTATATCGATGTTTCATTCATGCATATGTATTCACTGGAACGGCCGCTAGCGAGAAGCAAGTGCAGTTGCCCGTGGGAATCCCGATTGTGCATTTGGCCATCGGAATACAATCAAAAACGCGTTGAGCAACGGCCACCCTTCGAACTTGGGGTTACAGTGCTGCTTATCGGACTGTTAGCTAGCTATAAATGCTAACTACGGTTTTCCCAGCACGGCTATAAACGCTAGCTAGCTATAAATGCTAACTACGGTTTTCCCAGCACGTGTACATTTTAGGCCCGCAAGATTATTTAACTTCGATTGGCAGTGAAGCCTTTATGTCAGCAGAAGATTTTAAATTAAAAGAGTGGCGGCGGGGGAGCTGGCGTGATTTCGTTTGAGAGGGGCTATGATTGGCCAATTTTGGGGACCTCCAAAAATAAGAGCGATCAGAAGTGGCACTACCAAACCCATGAAGCATCAAGTCAACTACTTCTTCAGGAATCAGCAGTAGTGCGGGAGAGTGGATTTATACCTGAGATCTCTGGAGCGACGTGGTTCTCATCAAGACGTCCAAGAACTCTTTGCTTACCGCAACGTCGGCCTCGAATCGATCGCAGTGCGTCTGCACGGGCATCTCGAGACCTAACTAAGATCTAGGCCAATGGATCGATTCCTGGCGTTGTTAGTTTTGGCATCCACTATCTGCTTAAGGGTGACAGCAGAATTCTGCGCCAACATAAACACCGGGTCGTCTTTTCAGTCGGGTATACTCGTAATAGAAACATGACTAATAATTTTCAAAGTCTACTCAATATATCAAAGTGTCGGGGCATGTTCTGAAACTTGCGACGGATATGCTTTCGCGATACTGCAGGGTTACGTATATCCATTGGAGAATCATTATCTAAACATAAGTTATGCTGGTGCTCCAACTACTCTCCATCGGTCGCGATAAATTCCGTACTTTGTAATGAACCGTGCCCCGGATATCCCAACGGTACCCCTCCGAATGCAGATGCAAGTTTTGAACATGTACTCACATATGGGTTAGATTTGTGCGGAAACGAAACATCTGGTCTTTACAGTTATGTTCAAATTGGCCAAAGCTCGGGGTCGCTATCACAGGCCACCGTGTCTCCTACCTCATCATCCACCTCATCATCCGACGGTGATGGTACCGTTGCATCCACAGCCAGCCTGAGATCAGTCGCAACCGTCACTGTCAACTACGGGACGACTGTGATAATCACAAGCTTCATTCCCGGCGACCCTACGACGACAATGTCTGACTCTTTACTCTACAGCCCCACAAGTAACCCTGGCTCGATTTCTAGTGTGGCATCTTCTGGCGAGTCAACCGGGCCGATCCAATCTGCTATCAGCAATTCTATGTCGTTTTGGAGTTCCACAGGAAAGGTGGCAGGTTTATTTGTAGCCATCGGGGTAATCGTGGCTATCCTGGGTATAGTAACAATTTGGATGTGCAGGCGACGAAGACGGCGTCAAGACGAAGAAAAGACGGAGGAGCTCGGCCAGTCTATGGGAGAAAATGCTTCCCCAAATCAAGGCATTAGCCGTTCTGCGTCCCTGTTGCAATTGCTAGGTAAACGTGATCGGAGTTATCCGGAACAGACAACAGGCCCTGTGTCTGGCCAGAACATCGAACCAGTCGTCAGAAGTCCAACTGAATTGAGACTTCCGGTTGTGGACCAACGACTCGATCCTCAGTCGATGATGATCCGATTTGATGAGAATGACTCTCGTACTAGTTTCCGTGATGAAGAGGATTATTCCAGAAGAGTTTGGAGAGTTACTAATGCCAGTGACTCAGATAGCGTCAGGACGAACACAACTGGGCGTTAAGAATCGAATAACCTGAGCGTTTTCATTAACGGGGTGGGTATAGTGCATTCATGTGAATTTGTATATAATACATAACGATATCAGCATACGTGTCATCTAATTAGCAATGGGGTCAATCAAAGTTTACTCTCAGTTGAACCGATTCGAATTTCGGGATGCCAGATGAAATTGCCTCCAGGGACGTAAATTATGTATGTACTTTATTTTTAGCTTTACCAGCAGGCAGTCGGCTTCCAAATTTCGTCGGTTGTCGTTTGTGAAAACGCGAAAATTTTCTCGTTGTTTCATCACACTAGCCCATCTGATTTTTTTCTTTTCTCTTTCGCCTCGCCCTTGCACCTATTTTCTTCCTCTCGGACTCATATTCTCCGTTAGAGACTTGTGAACTCAACACGAATCATGGCTTCAGCGGAACCCTCACAGACCGAAAGTCAGAATGAATCTTCTGCTGGCAATCTCAATCGCGTTTGGGTGGGAAATCTAGCTTATAAGAGTTCCGAGCAGGATTTGAGGGATGCCTTTAATGGCATGAAGATGTGACGCTCCATATTCGTTTCCCGTTGAACTTCAAGTTGACAACAATCTAGTTCTGAAGTAAGCTTGCCTGAGCGCTTTGGTCGTCGACAAGGTTATGCTTTCATCACTTTTGAAGATGCATCGGACGTCGACAAAGCCGTGGCAGAGGTCAACGGAAAAGAATTGCTTGGAAGGGAGATGAGAGTTCAAAAGGCCACCAGTGGTGGACCCTATACTTCTGAAAATGGAGATGGCGAGAACACCGGCGGTGAAGCTCGTAAATTGCGACCCAGACCCCGTGCAAAGGTATACATCCCTTTCTCCACCTGTCCTCGAAAAATGACACTTCCATGTTTGAATACAGTGATTAACTTACAGAGAGTAACACGTCGCACACCGACAACAAGGGAAGATAGAACTGCCGATGCTGATGCTCCCCCCGAGGATGATGAGAAACCTCTCAAACCACGTCATCGTACGCCGAAGAAGGCCATCGGAGATGAAGGAGTATCTGAAGAAGCAGATGGAAGTGGGGACCGAAAAAATATTGGTAGAAGAAGACCAGCGCGGAAGGGACCTCCTGAAGATGGTACCCCCAGTACGACGACAATTTATGTTTCCAACATCCCCTTTGAATACACAGATGACAAGGTAAACTACTCCTTTCAGGTCGCAAGATACTGACCGTGTCAGCTAAAGGAATTGTTCGCCGGCTACAAACCGACTTCTGCTTATATTGTCCCACGCCAGATCCCCAGATTTGTAATCCGTAAACTAGCTGAACGGGGTGAGGCTAGAAAAGGACGGGGATTTGGGTTCGTGACGTTTGAGGACGAAGCTGCTCAGAAAAAGGCTGTTGAGGAGATGGATGGGCGCGAGGTCGAGAATCGTGCTATTTCTGTCAAAGTTGCGATCGATAAGCCCAAGGAAGACAAAGAAAATGGCGACAACTCAGCAGCCGATGTAGATGCCAACGGCTCCTCATGAACTGAACTCAAAATCGGGGTTTGAGGCCACAAATGAAAGTAACGGGCCGATCCGGAGTTTTCTCTTTCATTCTATCGCTATATAGTTCCATAATTCAAAATTGCCTAGTGTAACAAAAGTCACAGCGAGATGTTAAAATCATTTCTGACGCATTATCTAGGCTCTGTCGATCGTATATACCCCTGTCAGACAAAGCTCCTCCGGCTTACGAAGCGTTATGTCCAACCCACGCTCCCGTCCCTTGCCGTCAAAGTCTCCATCGCCAGCTAGAAATTCAAGTGTTTTACAGTCCACTCGCGCTCGTGTCGGCCGCAGTGTCAGTCAAGAATCTCGTGCTTCTACAGCTGCACGAACAACGAAGCATATCCCGCCTGACGAGGAACCAAATGACATGCAGACCGTAAGGCACCTGCTCTAAAATTGATTGGCTTAAATATCAGTCTCGCAGGCCATCGAATCATCATGAAGACGAAAATACTCGACTGAATAATGAACTGGAGGAATGTCGTGTCTTTTTGTCCGAATCAAAGGCAGAAGGTCTATCACTGCGGCAAGCTCTTGAAGCTGCTCGCGTAGAATATCAACGCTTGGAAGACGAGCTCGAATTATTGAAACTGGAGAAGGAAGACATGATCGAACAAATTAGAGGAGTTAACAAGTCATCACAAGAGTCACAAAAGCTTGCTGAAAGTGAAGTCCGCCCATTCTAACGATGTAGCTAATTCAAAACAGCGTGAACACCTCATCGAAGAAAATCGCAAACTATTAAAATCCAACAGTGAACTCTCAGCTCAGCTAAAATCCCTTCGAAATGGTATACAGCTCGAAAGATCCCTCCACAACATATCTACGCCCATAGCCGAGGCTGAGACGAGCAAAGAGTTGTCAGTTCCTTTCACAGCGGCCCTAAGAGAAAAGGATCGAGAGATCGATGCACTTCGTGTGGAATTGGCCGATATAGAAGTTCGTCTAGCCGAACAAACTAATTCTGCGCTTCTGCGAACGAAGCAGGTTGAGGATGCTCTCTTTCAGTCGAAGCTTGAAAATATTCGATTGGCTGAAGACGTTGAATCATATCAGATGTTGTTACGGGATCGCACACTTAAGGGCGAGTATCCGCTTCCTGGGCTTGAAGAGTATCCCGAGAGAGACGAAGCCACATCGACTCGTTCGATATCGCCTCAGTATTCCGACCGGCTGTTCAAGAAACCATCATTGGCCTCGGAGCTGGAGGAAGCGGATCCAAGTGAAGATTCCGCCAGAATAAAAGGTAACCTGTTCTTTAGAGATGACGTTGAATTTTCTCACAGGTCTTCAAACCGAGATCCGTCATCTCAAGGATTCCAACAAGGCAATGACTCTTTACATAAATGAAATTATTGGAAGGTTGCTTCGCACAGGGGGTTTTGAGCATGTACTTGAGAAGGATGTCAATAGATCGGTTCCTGCCAGTTCAACCCACGATCAAGCAGGCTTGGAGACAACGTCCCGAAGGACCTCCAATTTCGATCAGCAAGCACCGGTTCACAACCGGATGTCATCTGAGAGCGGTATCAGTGGGGGTTTGTCTCGAGCCTTTTCGTTTAGAAAACGGCCGGAAACCCCGCGAACTATTGCCAACCTACGGCCTCTGAAGCTAGTAGAAGAACAACAACCACATGGTGACTCGAAATCAGAAACCGGTACGGCACCACATCGTGCGAGAGTGCATCCCGACGAGAAAGAAGGTGATATTGAACAGAGGATCGCGAAGCGTAGTAGCTGGGTGCCGGGTTGGTTCGGAAAGGCAGGTCCAGCCTCCAATGACGAGACGTAGCATTTCTGTGTAATTAAACCAGTCTATGCATAATTTGGTTTTGCCTTTGACTGTTAAGCTGAACTCTGTGTGAAGATTCTGGTTGTATTGACATTGTTCCGTCCTTGGCGCCGGCATGGGTCAATGATATCTTGTACAATGGACGAGAGATGCTTCTTGGATACTACTGATGCGTCATGATGGAATCTTGCGAAATAATATCAAAGTTGAACAAAGATTCGTCAGATATTTGACAGTCCAGGCGAATCTGCTTTGCTAACCCGATCTAGCGACTGAGATGTCGACCGCAAACTTGGTCGACTCGGATCCCAATGCCAAAACAAAGAATGGGAGAAGTCGAGCCAATAGAGGGATACAATTCATGATCCACGGCTTCATTTCCTATAAACCTAAACTATCTCTGATTGAGAACAATGAGCTCTAACCTAGGCAACACGATTATATTCCTCGTCCGATACAGGTTCGAGCCATTCCATTTTACCATGCGTGACAGCGGTATGCAGCATATAACTGTCCTTGTCAGCTCCATGCCAATGAGTTGTCCCTGGTGGACACCAAACCATGTCCCCAACACTTAACTTCTGCGGTTTTCCTCCTCTATCACAGATCCAACCCGACCCAGCTTTCACTGTGAGCAATTGGCCAAGTTCGTGCGTGTGCCAGTGAGTCCTAGCGCAAGGAGTGAACATCACATTGAGAATAGAAAGGCCGTCCTGGGCGAGGATCGGGTCTGCCCATACGTCCCCAGTAAACGTGGGTCCGAGGTGAAGAGACTCTTTGCCTGAGGCACGAGAATCGTGGATAATTGTCATAGGCATAGTGACGTTAAGTGAAATCCTGGTTGACAACTACAGTCAAAAAGCGACCGGGAGCGAACTAACCCTCGAATGGATACGCCGCGCGGCAGTTGTGCTTTCAAGTGGGGAGGCAAGGAACGGTGCCACTTTACGTACCCCGCATGAAAGTTAATACCCCGCAAAAACACTTTGTATGTCCTCCATTTTTATATAAGCTCGGTTGCTGGCTCTATCTCAACCTGGTCTCATACAGGCTGTCGAGAGTCTGTTCACCCCAATGACAGCCGTCAGCGTTTCACGCGATGTCTGTAGTACTCTCAACTTCATCTCGCCGAATTCCGATTTCAATAGGAGATACATGGCGCCAATGAGTGAAATTAACACTGGAGTTTATGAAGAACACCAGATAATGATCAAAGACGCACGTTGCAACCCTGCCGACTTTACTCTTGAAAAAAATGGATTCACCTTAGTCGAGCACAAAAGCAAGGTACAAGCAAAGTCAGTGTGCGCTCTGCAGACGCTTACTCTAGGTTACTGACTTTCACGGACTGAAAAGCGATTGGAGTGGCGATTTTCGACGTGACGATCTCTACGGCGCCGAGATGCGAGACGTTCTCCTTCAGCTCACTGGGGGAGACAAGGTGATAACTTTTGGTGTTGTCGTGCGCCAAACGGTGCCATCTGACACAAACTTTCAGCCCCCGGCAAGCGACGTTCACGTGGACTGGTCCCCCCGGCGGGCGCATCAACTGGCGGAAACTCTCCTTTCAAAGTCCGATACGCCGGAAATGAAGTATTCTCATTTCATGTGTATAAATACATGGAGAGCCATCTCACCCCCACCACAGGATTACCCACTTGCGGTCTGTGATGCGAGGACTCTGTCGGGCACGAATACGGTCCCTAACACCATGATCGGCGTGGACAAAATGCCAGAGTATTTCACCAAGCGCAAACTCTTGCCAGACAGTCCTGTACTGTCGGAAGCAGATTTATTCACGTACGACAGTAGGCAACGGTGGTTTTATTTTTCAAATATGAAAGACGATGAGCTATTAGTCTTCACGCTTTTTGATAGCCGTCGGCCGAGAGATGGGAGGAGCGCCCACACTGCTTTCTGGGACAATCGAGAAGACGGAAAGCCGCGAGAGAGCGTCGAGATTCGATCTGTTGTGTACTTCGCGACCGGTTGCAATTAATTTAAAGTGAAGTTTGCAGCAGTGCTGTATTTTGCGATATTTACCAGGATTCAATGAGTCGGATGCAATATCCTGCAGGTTAACCATATCGATGCATGTATTATGACATTATAAATATTGTATGTGAACAAGCACTAGCTAGCTGTTGACGAACGATGTCAGCTGTGAATCTACATATATAGCTATGCATACTACTATACATGCATGGTTTGTTTGAAATGTAGTATGTATGAAGTTATGCAGAATCACCAGCCGCAGGTATTGCATTACTAGTACTATGCAGATGCATAGGTATAGTTTATATGATACCTGCACTAGCTTAGAAGCATTTCTACTAGTAGCTAGCTAAGTGGATTGCAACTTAAACTCATTTATGCACGCCACAGCTAGTGGTAGAGTCAACACACACTCACTGCTGCAGTTACTCAGAGTATATTTGTATCATTTGGTTTTTCGTGGATCATATTAGAAGAATTTTTGGGTGCATGCATAACTTGGTTGCTTACTATGGTACTGGTGCAGCGCATAGCCAGCTGCAGCAGTAGTGGCTCCACCTGCGGGGCAAGTCCGGCGCGGGGAACACTCGATCGGTTGAAATTGGGGAATTTTCTCTGACCCATTGACCTTGAATTGCTTTGCATTTGAACATCCCCAAATAAAGAAAGAGGCAGGGGTAGCTAGGTTGAGACCACATCAGATACAGCAGGAGTTACTATTCGCCAATTGCAGCAAATGGGTAAGTGATGTTACATTAATTGCTCGTGACTTCTTTATGCTGATGTTGGTCAAGCCCCAGCATGGAACAGGCTAATCCGATTTATCGGTGTTGACAACCAAATTCATTATGGAGAACCCATCCTTCCGTCGGAAGATGCCGACATTGGCAGACTGGACGGATTAACTGCGAAGCTTGTTGAGGGAAAATCGGTCTTCTCGGAAGATTGTATAGTTACGGACAACGTGGTCGAAGTACAAAAACTGCTTGGCCCCCTTACTCGATATGATGTTCCGACAACAAGATGTATTGGTCTTAATTACGCCAAGCATAGTACAAAGCCTTCCCTTCCTGTTGAATCCCACATTTGCTAACCGGTGCGAAGTCAAAGAGGGTGGACGGCCTGTCCCGCCTTTACCGACCATGTTTTTCAAAGGCGCTAACTCGATTGCTGGCTATGGAGATGTTGTCGAGATCCCGAAAATATGTCAGGATGATCAAGCCGATTACGAAGGCGAATTGGTTGTAATCATAGGAAAAGACGCAAAGAACGTGCCAAAGGAAAGGGCGCTGGATTACGTCCTCGGATACACTGCTGGGAATGACGTCTCTTCTCGGTACAGAATCCCCTGTCCCTAGGGTCGAAACGTTTCCTCTCTGACTGCAGGAAATGGCAACGCGATCCGAAACTCGCAGGCGGTGTTCCGCAGTGGGGATTTTCGAAATCGTACGTACCTTTATACATATCTTTTCTTCGTTATTGACCACCTATCATGTAGGTTTGACAACTATGCCCCGCTTGGTCCGGCCATCATATCATCCAAGGTTAGAACCCCACGAGCTCTGCAAGTAGCTGATCGGTGCATAGCTCATTCCCGACCCCAATACTCTGACACTTCAGACAAGAGTCAACGGACAACTCCGTCAGGATACCAACACAAGCGACATGTTATTTGACGTTCGTACGTTGATTGCCTTTCTTTCTCAAGGAACAACACTGGAAGCTGGAAGTATTATAATGACAGGTACTCCAGAAGGTAAACTTTCCTCTTGATTGTCCTAATAGTCAAAGGTGTGGGATATGCAATGAAAAATCCGCAGTTTCTTAAGCCGGGAGACGAAGTGGAGGTTTTTGTCGAGGGAATCGGCACGCTCAAACACGGCATCGCCTTTGAATAAACGTGATGGTACTTCAGTATTTTTGATAGAATTCCAAGAATATTCTTCGTATAATATTGGACGGCACTTGATTCTACTTTGACAACTACCGACCTACTCTCCTTCGTTTATTGGGTAATAAGCTACTTCCCCCAGCGTCCTCTCCAACCTCTCCAGATGGTAATTGACTCACTGCATCTGACTCTCTCTCTCTCTCATGTTTTCGAGATCCTCGACGACCGTCAGATTCCCTATCACGTACTGAATGATCTCTATCTCGACCATCTCGACGATAGTCCGTGTCTCGGCCCATACGATCTCTCTCGTGATGTTCTGCATCCTTACTTTCGCGACGCGGAGCACTCCTTCTATCCCCTTCCTTTTCTTTTTCTCTCTTCTCGCTGCGATCACTGTGCGACTTACTTGGAGAATGTCTGGAGAAGATTCTCCCATGATGACCTTCCTTAGATCTTTCCTGACGCGGATCATCTTTCTTGTTGCGAGTGGAGATTTCGTGATCCTCCTTCCTCCGTGATAAATCGACGTCCTTGTAACTACTTAGCCTTTGGTCTTTATCTTTGGAGTCTCTAGAGGCCGGAAAAAGTTCCTCACGAGATGTCCTTCTTTCCAGTGAAGACATTTCTTTTCTGTCTCCAAGAGATCCTTTCTCTTCCCGCAAGATCTTAGCACCGTCATTTCGGGATCCGGAGACACTGATCCGGTCTGACTGTTGCCGTGCCAAATGATCTCCGCGGCGTCTGCCAAACTCGCTGTCGAAATTATCAGTACCGCCATTCACTCTAGGCCTATTGCCCTCAGTCAAAGGATTACGCTCCTGGCTTGTAGGGGAATCTCTAGTAGTCTTCGCCGGTTCATTCATGATCCGTTCTTCAGATTGCTGTGATACCCTAGCCTTATTTGAGGAAGTGATCTCCGCCTTGGCCGGTCCAGTTTGAATATTTTCTTCCGTTCCACGATATGACTGCTCCATATCAAATCCACCTCCGCTCCAACTATCAGGCCCCCTGGTGAGCCGCCGCGGGTCATCGTCCTGAAGGTCTCGAACAGATCGGTGTCTCCAATCTGACGGTCCCTTCGGAGCCTCATTGACATCCGACTGAGCGGCTCGTGACCTCGAAGGACGGGTATCACTGTGGTTTGAAGATCTTTGTTCTACTGCTAAGTCCCGCAATGATTTTCGTCTGTCTGGATTCACAATAACTTTAGACAATGATTTCAATTCCTCGGGTCGATCAACAGTTGATAGGGATCTCGACGGTGCGGTCGGGGCAGTTCGCAATGCTTCGAAGTTGCTTGGCCGGGGTATATGCGCCTGACGCTGAAGATTGATGTTAGGTGGGACCATCATTCCTGGCACTGCATTGGATCGAGGACCCGTTGGCGGAGGGGCTCGGAAACCGGCGTTCACACGGACGCCGGGAGATAGATTGGATCTGTTGGCGTCATAACGAAGTTGTCTAGGTGATATAAGATCCGGCTGCAAAATGTGATCCGAGCTTGAGCGGGGCCCGTCGGGTGTCCGAGGCCTGCCAGATGCAAAATCTCTGCCTTGGTTGGGACCGGTTGGAGCAATTGTAACGGCCTCACTCTTGGAAATTGGTCCTTGAACTACCTCTTCACGCCTTCCAGGCTGGTCAGCTGATAAACCGGGTTTGGACGGATTCTGCTGAAAACTGATGGGTGGTTTAACATATGCCTTTTCAGATGACACGATGGTACTGTCGTCTCGCGGACGGGACGATCGATCTTTGCTTAGATCGTCTACTTTTTGTTGCACTGCCTCAGGATGTTCAGGTCGACTTCGTCGTTCCAAAGTCTGTAATGGACGTTCCACTCTTTGATTAGAGAAGCGAGAATCGTCAACCCGGGCTCTGTGAGCCGTGGAGTGAGAGCTGGAGCCGCCTTTCGAGGATGTACTTTCAGACTGTTGGTGAATCTTCTCTTCAATGACTTCTTTGACTGACTCATGTGCCTCATTCGTAGAATGACCCGGTGTTCGCTTGGAGGATATAGAGCTTTCAAACCGGGAATCAGGCTTGTCATCGGGTTTCCTGTATGTCAGCGGAAATATAAAAGATATTCTAACCGAATGATATCTTGCTGAGGCGTAAAGGAAGCCGCTGAAGGGTTTAATGTTGTTTTGCGAGCAAGTCCATCAGAAGCCGCAGATGATATAGCGGTCGATGACGACGGCGTTTGGGATACAGTCGAAGGAGCAATTGTCGACTGGGCCGTGAACTTGGCTGACGTGACGCATGACTTCGCCGACTTCTTGAGGAGGGCCAGGTATCCTTGAGCTCGAACCTGAAGGTCGCCGCGAGTTTCAGATTTTCCGGCTATGGTGCTAACTTTTTCCTCAAGAGCGGTGGCATGAATATCGACTAGAGGATAGTGTCCACTTATTTTTTCAAGTACAGCGAGTGCATTTCTGACATGCATGTAGTCCCGCGACTCCAGACAATTTTTGAACGCAGTCGTCATATTTCTGTGCCACTTGAACATGACACTTCTGTACTCTTCAAACTGAAGATATGTGGCTTCAGATGGAGCCGTATTCCACTTCTTCATAAAACCGGGAGTATTGGGTCCGATTGCTTCCTTTTCGTAGATTGACTTGTCTGAATACCATTTGGTAAGTTCACTTAGAACTTCCCGGAGAAATCTTCCATAGTTTTCAGCCTCACGATTTGTACAGGTAAAAATCACGGATTCATGCACACCAACGAAAATCTAAGTTGTGTCAGAATATGATGAAGTGTGAGGTTACTTTATCAAACAAAGTCAACGACGAGAAATTTTTTGTACCGAGTCGATGCATTTCTCTAAGGAACCTCGCGGCGAAAATGGCTTCATTGGGCCCGAAGACACACCTGGGGATCACGCAATGTTGCAAGATCGCCAGTACAGTCTTGTTTCGAGGTGGTGGCAGGTTGAATGGGGGAGACCGATTTGACCAGTCGAACCAAAAGTCTTTCTCTTGTGACAACCGTTGTTTAGTGGATTGATAAGCTGCTGTTTGAGACTTGAACTCCTGATTTAATTGATCAACTAGAGCTTGAAGCCGCTCGCGTTCTCGTCGCCGACGCAGACCAGCCGCCGTCAGATCAGGCCGATCTATATTCTTGATTTCCGATGTGAGCTTTTGGGCCTCTTGCGTATAAGCCTTCACAGGAACCAAAATATCATAAAGACTTAGTTGCCAGAATGTTGCGTAAAACTGAGGGCTTCCACAAAGTTAGCCATGTGTGAAGTAAAGCATTACCTCATAAAATCCCAAACCTCCTCCGGAATAGCAATTGCTATGTCCTCTATAAACGCAGATAAAGCTGGATGCCACGGCCTAAAACTCAGTGAGAACGCATTAACCAAGGAACTACCGTTCGATGTCGCCTCTGATGGACTTCTGAGATAGCCCTTCAGAATTTTCGCTGGTATCTGACGTTACATTTGGCATCTTCTCTTTCATCTCACTCTTGGCCTCAGGCAATGACGACAACAGTACATCTCCCGGTACATCGTTAGTCTTGTCGTTATTCGCTAGATCGCGAAGCAGCTTCTTCTTTTGCAATTCGATGGTCTTATCAACATCATATTGCCTGATCTTCTCCGTAAGAATGGGTCGCCAGGTATAGAAAGCAACGGCAGGCTCAATTCCGAACTCCTTTACTATACTCACAAATGAAGGCATGAGTTTCTCAAAAGACACCAAATCTAAGTTTGACACAATATATTCATGAAACTGGACCAAAACACCGTGGCACTGAGTGAGTTAACATATGTATATAGGAAGACCAACCTCATCGAAAAGATTTCCCAATAATTTCAAGTTGGAATTATGCTCATGCGCTACTTTGAATAAGGATGTTGCTCGTTCCTGAGCGATGAGGACAACAAAGAGCCCAACGAGATTAGTTTCCAAGAGTCCGTTCAAGAGCCGTGACCCAGATTTCTTCCAGCCGAGATTGGTTCCAGGTTCCCGTAACAAAGCCATCGCTTGTTCCTTAAGGGTATCTCCTCCAGCATAACATCTTAACTGATGGTCAGAGAGATTTTCGCGGACCAATATCCCCGCCATCTGGGTCACAAGATCACGGAGTACAACGAGGTCGTAGATATTACTCCTTTTTAATTGACAAGCAATATAGAGTGTTGCCATAGAGACGTCCATGTAAGCATATCTGCGAAACAGTTTTGCACAAAATGTACTCAATCCAGTAAGCCAGAGAGCGATACTGGTCCCATCATCCTTTACACGATTTTTGAATGGATTCGCCAGGCTAGAGAGAATGACATATTCGAGTACATCATACCCAAGATGGGTACAGAATTTAGCAGCATCGACGACTACATCCACAAAGTTGTCGTAGTACTCGATTTGGTTGATTGAGATAGCCCATACGATAAGTGGATTTGACGTTGAAATTTTTGCCAAAGCTCTGCCAAACCGTTTTACGTCCTGTTTTGATATCCTTCGCAATATTCCCTTGGTATCCTTATCTGTCTCGGATGCTCGTAACTTCAAATCAGGGTGACTTTTGTAGGCAACCGCTTGCCATTCCCCGTAGAGACTAAAGCGAGTAATAGCAGGGAAAAGGCGTATGAGATCGTAGAGCTCATTGACAACCCCAGGATTGGCGCCTACAAGGGAGATTGCTGGAATTAAACTCTGTCGAGCAAGCTCCACCCAACGATTTATCTCAGACGGTGATCGCCCTTCCTAGTCCGATGTGAGAAACGATGGAATGACATGAACCATACCTTTGCTAATTCGCCTTTTCCTAGCCTCGCAAGCTTCACCAGCAAGCTGATATCGTGGCCCAATCGTGGCCCAGAAAATCTCAAGAAACTTACAACAATAGCGAAAAAGTCATCCATAGTCTCGCAAATCGGGATATCATCCGTCCAAAAATCGTCGTCAAGAAAGAAGCGAACATTTCGATTGCCGAATTCCTGCTTTGGAAATGGGCTGTAGCCTCTCACAGATTTCCGTTCCAATTCTTCAAGCCATTCAAATGTTCCACCAGTTGAACGTCCTGGCGCTGCCCGCTTCTTCTGTAGTTCTAGGCGCTCCACAACGTGGGGTTGAAATAATCGAGAAGGGGAGAACTGAGAATAGATAAACTGAATCGAGATGTGCAAAAGTCGGTGAATCCCGTCGGAGATAGATACATATGGAGCTGAGATTTGAGGATGGAGTGATAGTAACTGAAGTGCTGCGGGAATGCAGCCAACAGCTAACAAAGCATGTAGCAGAAAAGCCTTCTGGTTTTGTTCCATTGATTTTGAGCGCGGAGTTATCTAGACAGGTCAGAAAACTAGAGTTACTTGACTGTACCTTTCCCAGATCACTAACTTCCATGGCCTGTGATATTTGATCTTCAGCATTCTCTCCATCTCCTAGAGCACCTGCAAGCGCCAGGGGGTTACTTTTAGCGAGGAAAGCCTTTTCATCCATTTCGTCCTTCCATTTCCTATATTCGTCGGCGGTAGCATCATCAGCAGGATCCAGCTTTTGTAATTAGCAAAATGCGATATTCGGAATGTACATATAGATAGAGGTCCGAAAGTTTAACGAACCCACTCTTGATCAAGAGTGCTGTCATGAATACCAAAGGTTCTGGTGAAGGCTGAGATTTGACATCGTCTTCAGAGCTAGCAGCATAATATCTGAACTTAAAACCCAACAACCTAGCTGCCAGTTTACTTCCCCCATTATTGTATTCCTCTGCTTTGTAATATCCGACCAAGTCGCGACGAATCAGTTCTAAACATTGTCTTTTCTCGTTCACGCTAAGAGACGAAAATGGTCTCGAGGCGGCAAGAGTAGAAGGAGCCCACGGTGAACGATGCAGAAAATGCAGGACAAATCGAACATGAGATAGGAGGTTCTGGGAGCAGATGTCTAAAATGTTGTCGAATACGCGATTTGGATCAAGTTCGAAATACCCAATTAGAGCATTGACCACGGTCAATAGCTCGTCGGATTTAGCGGCTATTTCGAATTCATCGATGAGCCCTCCCTTAGGGAGTTCGGAAAGTGCGAGGTTGAATTCATGGGACAATTTTGCATATCCTTCGTTTTCCTCTCTGAGAAGGTTGAACTTTTGCTGCTTATAAAGTAGTCCTGTGTTGATACGAGCACTCCGAGTTGCCAAAATCTGAGAGTTTGATATGATGTCCGCGTCCTGAAGAATACTTTTGTCTAGCAACTCGATGGCGACGTCGATCGTCAAAACATTTTCTTGGATAAGAGCTTGCAAAAGAGCTTTCAATCGACTAGCGTCATCGCCGGAACGGTCAGTCCAGAAGAGATTAATGATGTCAAGGATCTGGTTGGGAAGATCTGGATTGTGAGGTACAATGTTTGAAAGTGAAGTAGCGAGAGACTCGGGAGATATTGTGGGTTCGAGGGAAAGAATATGGTCTACCGCACTCGAAAGATGATCCAGGAATTCAGAAGGTGCGGTTGACAATCGTAATAGCTGCATAGCTCGTGTGGTACTAAATCTCATGAGTTGATTGCACAAAGGGCAAGAAATACAAAATTGCAACACCATCATCGTCGCTCTTGATAGGTTCATCCATATGTTGGCTTGTCGAACTGCGAGATTTGGAGTCTATGTAATCTCCAACTGCAGGCCGTTTACGCTTGAGTGAAGCCGACGAAGAAGAAAGAGGGCTAAAACCACCTTCAGACATAAAACGTTCGTATTATACCGAGACGACGCACGAAAAATCGATTGATTGATCGATTCAATCTGCAAATTGCGAAAGCGACCAATGACCTGCCAAAAGAAATTAATTTGCAGCTTTATTTAGATAGATAGAAGGAGTATAGTACAGCTTATTTAATAGCGGCGAGTTCCAACACAAAAACACCATCTTATTTAACAGCGAATCGCAGTCACCGTGGGCATCCAAACCTAACAATACCCCGATTGTTGGCAATGTCAGAGCAGCAACGGTCGTCTGAACCTTCGGCAAGCATTCAGTCTGTTCTTCTCATAGGCTCCAATGGATTTTTGGGTAAGACGATCCCCGACAGAATTGTAACCCGACACCCACATTGCAAAGTAACTCTCCTCGACATTGCTCCCAAGAGTGCACTCGACTATCCCTACCATCGAGGAGACATCACTAACTTGTCCTCATTGCTCGAGATCTTTGACAAGGTCAAACCGCAAGTCGTAATTCATTCAGCCACGCCGCCAATAACGACTGTTGGTCAGGGGTCGGAGAAGCTGTACTTTTCTGTCAATGTTGAGGGCACGCGCAACGTCATTAAAGCTTGTAATGAAACCGGTGTTACCGCCTTGGTCTACACTAGCAGTGCCAGTGTAATTTATGATGGAGGTGATTTGATCAACGCCAACGAAAAGCAACCATACGCAACCAAACATGTCGATGCCTACAATGCATCAAAGGTTTTACCAGTGTATATTTGCCCAAGCTTACACTCAATTAGACACATGCCGATAGACTGGTTCTCGAGGCCAATTCTCCCACTCTTCATACTTGTACCCTTCGCCCATCAGCCATGTTCGGGCCCGGCGACCGGACTATCGTACCCGGGTTGTATCATGTCATCAAAAATCGCCAGACGTTGTGGCAAATAGGTGACAACTCGAATTTGTGGGATTTCACATATGTTGACAACATTGCACACGCCCACGTCCTTGCCGCTGAGAATCTCATAACGCCGGAAGATAGTTTACCACAGGGCAGTGCCGCAGGAGAAGCCTTCATGATAACGAATGGCGAACCCGTCTACTTCTGGGATTTTGCTCGAGCTTGCTGGGCTGCATGGGGCCACGTCAATCCACGAAAAATAGCTATTCCCATGTCACTAGGATACTGGCTGGGTCTCTGGTAGGATCTAGGTTCTTCAATTCTGACTAGTAGTTCCGAACTATTCTCGACTTTATTGAGAAGGGAACCAGGATTGACGCGTTTCCGTGTCATGACAGTTTCCTGTGCTCGGTTTTTTGATATCAGAAAGGCTAGAAGGGTTCTTGCATACGAGCCAATTGTTGGCCTTACTGACGGTGTCACACGCGCTTGCAAGGTATGGTGGTTCGTCTTGAATTTCGATCACATGCTCATGGCTACTCTAGGCGTACGTCGATGCCGGTGTCTACACTGCCAACGCTCCACCTCAATCCTAATCATATCCTTACGGTCGCGATCCGGAACGGCACCCTTCCGCCGACTAGTCTAGAACTATCATCGCTGTTAATCTTCTTGTCGCCTTCTTCGCACCGTTATTTTATTTGTGGAAGATTGCCACTGATCGCCCGTATTTTGCTGGTCGAGGCATAAGACTTTTCTGTATGTGGAGATTAGACTTTCCTAATACAATGAACAGATTACCTTTCATTTTTATCTTTCCGTTTTGTCTTAGCGACCGCAATCGAACCTTGTTATTTAAAGCTCGGTCCCACTGCCACGATTGCCTGCGCCGTGCATAACGCTGATCATGCGCCTCCAACGGAGGGTTGGTCGACAATCCGTTCTACATACAAAAGAACCTGCATATGCTCGCAGATAGCATTAATCTTTTGATAATTTGCATGATTGATCGGTAATCCGACGATTTTCCGATAATCAAAGGATAGCGAGCGTCTCAGAATATCAGCTCGTCCGTTGGGGAGATGTCGTCAGACTTCTTATTGCGAGACTTTGAAAATTCCTCGAACCCCAAGGTCTTGCGCAGCCCAAAAAGCTCGCAGAACTTTGCCGTTGCTGTTATTGCACTGAGGTCTAGAACCTTCCTTTTTCATACCTCCTCCAGTTTCCTGGTCCTTTATGTCGTGATCTGGTGACCCACTGCAACGGCTCGAGCGCAAAAACAAAGTTATCTATCGATTACTCGTTCATTCACCCAAATAGGCAAGAAAGTCCCGACCGTGGCTCGGGACTTTTGTATCACGCTTTTCTTGCAGATTCGGGAACTTTATAAAAGGCCGGCATTGGCGCAGAGTCTATTTTCTCACTAGGCAGCGATTCAGGATAGTATTCAGTGCGTCATATTTTAGAACTTCGACTTCTCTCATGGATATCTCAGATAGACTTGAGTTCTCGGTACGCAACAGCGAAATCACTACCAAAACATCTTCAGGGGCCGGAAAACAGAGATCGTCCGAGTCATCTTTGTCTTCTGGCGATTCTGGCAGTCCTGAGCTGGAAACTGTCAGCATTTCTAGCAAATCGTCGACGTCAAGTAACCCGGCTCCTTCCCTTCGCACTTCTTTGCCCAGCTCGTGGTACACAAACGAAAAGCTATTCGCACTGGAGACTCGAGCAATATTTTCTCAGGTTATATCGAGTTTCTCGAATCGCTAACTACTTAGGCATGGCATTGCGTCACTCATAGCAATCGATTTCAAACGATTGGAACATACTACAGATATTCGATTGGACCATACCCAATCTTTCTCATACTCTCAAAAGATGGAGTTGTTCGTGGGTTTCATAATGTTTGCCGCCATAGGGGATTTCCTGTTGTCTCTAAGCAAGAAGGCTGCTCTTCAGTCATCGGATGCCGCTATCATGGGTGGAGCTATAACACTAAGGGGGAGCTGGTCAAGGTATAACTTCTTTCTGTATTATTTTCCTTAGACAAGGCTCCTTCGTTTGACAATGTGGGCCCGTTTGAGCGAGAGACCAAGAGCCTGTTTCCTGTGCATGTACACCAAACTGAACAAGGGTTGATCTTCGTGAATCTCTCTGCGGATCCCAACGTTGTGTCGTTTGAGGTACGTCTGATTAGACAAAATGTGACTGACCTCAAGGTGTATCATCGAAATCTGACGAAAGAATTATCCCGATTTGATTTTAAGGACTTTGAATTGTTACTCTTTGGAGGTTCATTACTGACCGTAGCTATCACTCGTATGTCAAAGAGGGAAATTTCAACTGGAAGGCATTTGTAGACGGATATCAGGAATGCTACCGTACTCCCGCAATTGATGTTTCTTTAACATTGTTCTAGATTGCACGATTGCCCGTAGATCCAAGAGAAGTTGCTGAGTACTGATTTCAAGATCCAGCCTTATCAAAGGCGTATGACGTCCCTAACAGCGTTATTACAAATGGTTCAGATCGTTGGTGTCGACATTTTATTGAACGCCGGCATTGCTTTCCACGCAGTCCCTATGAAGCCAACAAACGCGATTCCGGCTCGCTATGCATCCCATCTCCATCTGGAGACCGAGACGGCTTTGTAACTTCTCCTTTCATGTCCAGTTACCTGACTGTAGTTCTTGTTCATGTACCCCTCTGCTACCTTGAACTGCTATTCCAAAGGTTGGTACTTGATTCGCATCTCGCCCCTGAGCGCCGGGAAAACCAGCATTGAATGCGAATATTATAAGCACAAGGACGCGACAACTGCAGAAATGGAGGAGTTTCTATCCTTTGGAAAGCAAGTTCAGAAAGAGGTAAGCTTGTCGCTGCTCATTCGGGTCTGAAGCAAGGACTTTGATTTATGCCAACAACTTCAACCCAACTTGGAAATTGGAGTATACAGAAACGGTGTTTTGCACCCATTACGTGAAGAGGGAGTTACTTTCTACCAAGATATTGTTCGCAGCGATGTGTTCAAGCATTACGAACTCGAAGAAAAGATGAACAGGCCAATATATCCAGTTGATATAAGACAAGGAGATTTGGATGCAGGTGATGTGTGCAAGGAAGAGGCGATTTGCGCTGCCCTGGACGAAGGCGGGAAATTGTCATGGTGATCGAGTGGTGCTCGAAGATTAATTGCGCTGAAGCACACTTAGCTTTTCTGAAACAGAATTTTGTTTGTATTACAATTTATGAATATCGATCGTGCTATCTAAAAAACAATGCATCTTTGCCGAGAAGTCTGAGCTAGACACAGGTTAGTGGAGGAACAAACAGTCATAATACAAAACCACCTCGTTTTATGAGCTTCATTACAGGCGTCCTTGCCCTTCTTCGCAATGATTCTCTACGTCTAACGATGTCCTTTGCCTGATCCCTACTTTACTGCGGCAAGTCGTTCGAATCGGTCCTCGGCCATAACTGGGAGTTTGAGGTAGGGAGCTTTCTCAGACCACAGCCAACACAATATTCATAGTTTCCAATTTTGATTGATTTGCTCGTCAGACCTGAGGTATCCGTAGCCTTCATTGCTCGGGCGATATCGATTTTCCAGAATACTTGGCGGGGTTGTGAAGAATTGTTGAGAGTTGTCATTTGGGCACAAAGTCTCGAACCTCACACCACTTACAAAGTGACAGACTGTCTCACCAGACTAATCCTCAGCGCTCCAACAGCAAGCCAAGACCTAAAGTCAGCGCATTCCTTAATTTTGGGGGTCTCAAGGGCCGTACATTGGATATCCAGGATGATGAAGAATGCATGCGTTTAAATTTCATAGTGAGGAAGGTTGTAACTATGATATCGAGAAAAGGTCGAGCTTCTTCGTAAATCAATAGTGTGTCTCCATCGGTATTGGCAAAGACACGACGTGTGAAGTGTTCTCGACATACAATATCCCATTTCCAATAGAGTTGCCGACCGCTGGCTCTGAAGCGATGTCTACCTCGAATACTGAATCTCCGTGGAGGATTGACAATGATTTTGGTCTCCGACTTTTCTCCAGGAAAAGACAATTCCCATTGTGAAGAAGTCGAGATCTGAGAGACCACTGCGACTAATGCTCCATCCGATGACCCTCGACGGATCTCGCGGACATTGTGTGTTGGAAGAGAGACATGATATAAAGTCTGATGACTGACGGGCTCGATGAGGGTCCACTGGCCGTTCATGCTTTTGCGTAGACATATTCTCATTGCGGGTTGATGGGAGATTGATGACAATCCTGATAATAGAGTGGTCGACCGAAGTGGTCGAGGCCTTGAAACTGTCATTACTTGCCAGCGGTCAAGGGAAGGAAGGACACAGAGAGGAGGTGCTATAGCGGTGGACTCTTGCGGTTCTTAAAAAGGGACCTCCGGTAACGGAGGCCAATACACATAACTGCAATAAGCACTCATGCATGAAATTTGTTGCAAATAAGGTTTGGATTTCATGCAAATTTAGTATAGTTACATATGTAGTTACACTTTGAGTTCCGCCTCACCAGATAAAGTGTTCCAATCGATTCAGCTGCAATTGGCAACTGGAAATGCAGTTCGACAATAGATGGAACTCTGTACTCGCAAGTTTCGAAAGCTCAAGTGGATGTGGGGTTAATTAACTCTGCCCTCCACACTTCGAACTCTTGCTCTAAATGCTCTTTGAGAGCTTTAAATCTGTTTCCAAAATTCATTCCGCAACGCCAGCATATCATATCTCTCAAATGCCAATCCTGTCTTTTTGAATACTGTTCTTCTTCGGTAAGTGGAAATTCATCCAGCTCGGTAAAGAATGATGTAGTGAAGGAGTTGTAGTGTTTTCTATGTCGAAGGAACGGCGAGTGCATATCTCGGCTTATCACATGGATGTGCAAATGATTCATAGATGGATTCATATGGATTCCCGTTTTGACCTCTCGTTCCCAGTCACGGTCGGGGATGGGTGCTGTAGAAGGACATAACGTGCGCGCGAGTTCTTTTGCTGCTATGCTTCGCCATTTTGCTGCCTCTGTCTTGACCTTGGAGAAGAAACCGCCATCTTGAAAAGCTTCACACGGATGTTGATGTTGCTTGGTTTTGTCTCTTGGGAGAATGAGAAGATGGACGGTTGCTTTTGGATAGAGGTCTCTGATCACCACAAAATCGTCATCGTAAGCAACTACCTGTGGATGATCTGGATTGCGTAGATATTCCTCCAAGCCATTGCGGGAATCGAACTGACTCAAGAGACGTGATCGAGGAGCAATGGAGCTATTATCTTGCTCTGCAGTGGGTCGTGATTTGGATGCCGCCAGCATCACTTCGACTATGTCGATTAGCATCGTCGCGCATTTGAGCCACAGGCATTCTTTTGCGACTTAGTATTGTTCTCCATACAGGAGCGAGCACCAGATCATTCAGCAGCAAAAGCTGGGCAGTCTCACAATTTCCAGAGTTGTGGTGGAACAATAAATAATAGGCTTTCGATTTTGGTAGCAGATCAATCATTGGATGGATGACAGCCTCTAATAGAGTCCCTGGTTGCCTCCGCGACCGTGAGGTCTAAATCTCAATACAAGATATGTCCACCACCGCACACGTCAATCAATCCAATCGGTCAGATCGACTTGACGTCATGGTGATCCTCCCCGACGAAATTATGATTGTATGTGGATGCAGTCTTTCCAGTTTGTTAGCTTATGCCATACATCATCTACTGCATAACCCGGATTCACCTCACCTGACTTCCAACTTTCTTCTATCAGCCGGTTTTGTATTGTCTAGACCTGCGTTGGCTATATTAAATAGCTGTTTCCCAAAGTCAGGATCCTTCCCGTCTCACGCAATTCGGTTTGCTCCTCAAAATACAACAAATCTCGAGCAACTCCTTTATTATTTCGTTCGTCGGTAAACCCTTGGATTCCGATATCCGATGTCTCAGCAGCATCGACTCCACGAGCCTTATAGTAGCCGTAATCCCGTCCCCAATGTCCCAAAATTCCTAGCAGAGCAAGCCCAGAGAGTTGTCCCAGGGAAAGAAGGCAGCCAGGATGCTGGCAAAACCAGAAGGGAAGTGCGAGACCCAACCACAAAGAACGAGGTTACCATTCAAGATGTCGACCGCAATTATGCTTCAGCAGTTCGAGATCCTCACGTTATTGCAGGTTATTTTCAAAGCTGATCTTAGTTGACGGTTCCGAATGTCAATCTTGGCAAAGATAACACTGCAACTGGCCCTACTACTACCACGACAGGAAGTCTTTCTCAGGTCGTGATATTTCGGTTTGTTGAGCTTACTAAGATTTAGACTGGCGAGAAAGTCGCGACAACTCCCGATCAATCTCCCGAGGAGTATCGAAGAACGCAAGACGTCACCGCTCCTCCGGATGCTCAGCCTGGTACAACTGAAGATGTGCCACTTAAGGGGGAGGCAACCAACGTCTTGTTTCATCCTACACCAGGTGTGGATTTCACTGATGCCTTTGTGGCTCTCGAGAAGCACACAACCATGCTCTGCCTTGGCATTATTGTCCTTATAATTGGCCTTAATCTTGTCTTTCGCAAAATTGGTATTCTTGGGAGTATTATCACAGCCACCCTTGTGAGCGGTGGTGTTTGGTTTTGGATGATGAGAATTAAGGAAGAAGCTGAGAAGATCCGCTGGGGAACCGAGAAAGCTCGTGGTGAGACCGCACAGGTCAACTTGATCCCAGAGAGTGTTGAGTGGATGAATACTTTACTCAGAATTGTGTGGGGACTGGTCAACCCTGATATGTTCGCCTCGATGGCTGATACACTGGAAGATGTCATGCAAGCCTCTGTGCCATCAATCATAGTATTTCATCCTTCATCTGACGGGCTAAATATAAGGAAAACGTGAAAGTTGCAGACATTGGTCAAGGATCAAACCCTTTGCGCATCTTATCCATGAGATCTCTTCCTGACTCAGAGATGGGACACCTAGTTCCTACTGCGGGGATTGATTCTGATATGTCAAGTGATGAAAAAAAACAAAAAGAACGTCAACTTGAGGAGGACGAGGGCGCGGAGTACTACGTATCGTCCATCATGGATTATTCCTGACCGTCCAGAACCTTGAGATTGCGTTTGCGTATCATGCAGCCCCTGGAGGAAGAGGAGTGTCGTCACGTTCCCATAATATGCATTTAGAGGTTGACTTCTATCTGGGAATCAAGGGGGTCTTTGGAATTCCTCTCCGTACGGCTGATGTGAAATGAGGGCTAATCTGACAGCCATCTGGGTTGAACTTAAAGGATTAATCGGAACGGTGCGGCTGCGTATTCAAATGATGCCTCAACCTCCTTTCATCAAGAATGTCACCTTCACCCTGATGGGATTGCCTCAAGTGCAGGTTTCTGCAATTCCTATGATCGAAAGTGGAATCAACGTCCTCAACCTCCCTGTAATCAATGGATTCGTAAACAACAGTATCGCAGCAGTGGCTAATGAATACGTCGCACCAAAGTCTATGAGCATTGATGTTGGAAAGCTGCTTGTTGGGGACGACATTAAGAAAGGTTCTCTAATTCTAACTATACGTTGACCCTTTAGATACGGATGCAGTTGGTCTATTGTATGTTAAGATTCATAAAGCCACCGGCCTGTCTGCCCAAGATCGAACCGGTAGCTCTGATGCATACGTTACATTGGCGTTTTCCAAATATGGCAAACCAATGTACTCGACACGTGTCATTCTCAATGACTTGAATCCCGTGTGGGAGGAATCGACTTGGTAAGTTTCTCGACGTTTCTCATCTTATTTACAGCCTTCTTGTCTTCCCAGAGGAGGTCAAATCGAAAGAATGTCTATCTGTACAACTATGGGACTCTGATCGGCTGACCGCTGATGACATGGTGGGAAAGGTTGAATTCGACCTACATGATTTGTTGTTGAATGGTGGCAAGATGGAATCTCGAGTAGACAAGTTGGCGGGAGACAAGAATGGATCGAAGATGCCTGGAGAACTTGATTGGGAGGTGGGCTATTTTGCAAAGGCAGATTTCAACAAGGATATGCAAACCCATGGAAAAGATATTCGAATCCCAACAGAGTATGGTCTTTATTGGATTGTGCTAACCGTAGGCTCCGTGACAAGCCGGAGTTCAAAGATCCCAAAGGCCAATTGGCCACTGAAATCGAAGCGGATGCTGTCCATACGCCGCCTGATCCAGCCCTTCCTACTGGAATTGTATCGATAATCATTCATCAGATCGTCAACCTTGAGATCGAAAATATCACAGGTACATATAGCAAGAATCAGGAATACTCTCCCGGACAGGAGACAGGCGAGAACAAGGAAGAGGAAGCAAAGCACTTGCCAAGCTCATATTGCACGATCTTGCTGAATGATCAATTAGTATGTCCGTTTCCAACTATGCTGACTTGAGATCTACAAAACACGAGCCAAAGTAGTGACCAGCAAACCTATTTTTGAGGCTGGAACCGAGAAGTTTGTCCGCGACTGGCGTAACACGATTGTCACGGTCACTGCCCGCGACCAAAGAATGAGGGAACATGATCCTATTCTCGGAGTAGTGGTTCTCAAACTATCTGATATCCTTCAGACAAGCTCTCAAGTGACTCGTTGGTATCCCCTGGATGGTGGAATGGTAATCTCCAAATATCACGTCTTTGACCCCGTAGGGCTTCGGACGGTGTCGGATCTCACTCCTGTTCCGTAGTGTCGACCTGAAATTGGAGAAACCTCTTCTAGGATGGGATGTCGGAACCTTCGAATTCACGAGTGATTCCATTGTCGCTACTGGAGTCGACGCCGCTGAATTCGGCAACATGAAATTGAAATTGAGAACCGGTGGAAGTACCGGACAAATTGGGAGAAGCAAGGCGAAAGCTACCAAAGGTGGCGTGGAGTGGCCCTGTATAGGGCTACGTCTGCCTGTTCGAAATCGCTATATGTCCCCCGTCGTTTTCGAATTTCGTTCGCGCGGAGTCAAAAACAACACTGGCACCCATGCACTGGTTTGGCTGCCAACCATCGTGGACAATGAGACGATTGACTTCAAGTTGCCAATTTATAAGGCGGAGAACTATAAGCGCATCATCCAAAACTTTATTCATGACCCAACGCAGGAGACAGATCTAAATGCCAAGAAGATTGGTGTTCTAGAGTTTAAAGGACGGTTCAAAGCGGGTTTGGATGAAGACCACGCAAACTTCTTGTCAGATAATGATCACAGAGAGACTTTGGAAACATATGAGGCTTGTGTTCATGAGGGACTTCGAGAAGGAATTGTCAAGAGAGAAGTTGGGCCTGCCGTTGAGACGCTGGCAGCGGAAGCATATGGAGAGGCGCCAGACGTTGATTCGGATTCCGACATTGAGGATCCAGCGAATCCAACCAGTAAGAGTACCGGAACACGAACTACTAGGGATACAGATGGCGATCAATCGAATGTCCAGGCTTCCAAAACAAACGCAGCCGAGGATTGGAACAATGCCTTTGGAAATGATCCCTCCTGCCTGGTCCACCCAAAAGGGAGAAGATATGGCAATGTGGCCGAAAGTGATGAAGATGACGACTCATCTGAGCCGGAAAGAAATTCTGGGATTATTGGGAAAATCAAAGAATATAAGCAAAATGAAAAGGATCTACATCGCAAGCACCGAGGAGCGATGCAGTGGAAACCCATCAGAACCATGAAAGCAGTCAAGGATCAGATGAAAGTTGGTGCTGTCAAAGCCAAAACGAGGTTTTCTATGACAGGGAGAGAACCGGACGTGGAGGTATAGTTGCACTTGGGATGACAGACTAACTGAGACAGACCGAAGTATAAGTTCCTCGGGATCGAAATACATGCATGGCTTGATGAAGTTCTAATTTTGAACTACGGAAGGGTCGAGGGAAAAGTTTCGCAAAGAGGTATATTAATTACCTCGGATAAACTCGAGGGGGAAGATATATGTATCAGGGGTAAGCTAATCGCAAACTATCCGTTGGGCAAGTCGATTCGTATTCCATATCAAATTAAATATATTAAATCATTTCCGGTGAAGACAACGCTTTCACGCGGAGAAAGTCAGAAAAGAGCGCGGCCAAGCGACGGCACCATTCACTGCTCGCAATTGGTTCGCTTGCACCGGGGTAGAGTGCGCTATCAAATATTCCGTTCAAGATTTGGTGGCAAGATAAGGTACAATGGTCGGCTCTACCACCGCTAGTGACACAAGCAATGCAATCTCTTAATTTACAGGTCAAGATTTTCTCGTGTCGGACTTCAGCCGCTCGGCTCCTTATCGCCAGCAGCTCGGAGCGCCTCCTCCCAAATTTCCTTCTTGGTGTGAACCAATGCCAATCACTCTCCACCACAGACAGCAAAATGTGCCCCCAAGCGTCCAGCCGGACGGACACGAGATAAGCTCTGTTACGGTCACGTCACACTTCGGAAGCTCCCACTCGGCCCTTCAGCCTGCCACCCAATCCGCCTGGCTATCACCTAAGTAAGTATTTGAATGGCCGGACGGAAAGGCACATCAGGGTCAATTGCGTGCTATGACCCCCTACAGCCCTTCCCAAGACGGAATAATTCCAAGCGAAGTGGCGATCCAAGCGCTGCTCATCCCACCTTATCTCTGATATACCTCATCAAAGGCCTCTTTTGAGCGGATTACTTTATCAGTATGCAATGCATGATTAGCTAACCCGCATTGTATCAGATCTATAAAGATATAAAGAGAGACAAATAGTCCCAGCAGAAAAGGTACACAGCGGAACCCATCTACTTAAACAGTTTCTCGCCCCCAATTTCCTTCGGGTATCTTTCCGTCTAGTCACATAGCCCTCGATTTGGCCCACAACATGGCTACCCAGGAAGTCCGCGAGTCTTTTCAAATCGACGTTGCTCATGAACCCGTGACCACAATATTTTCAAGAGGAGAGGCGGCTGTTGTCGATCATAAGTTAGACGCAGATGAAGAGATTTTGGTCGCATTGGGATATAAACAAGAATTCAAACGCAAATTCACAATCTGGACAAGTTTCAGCGTCAGCTTTTCTGTACTTGGATTGCTCCCTTCCGTTGCTGCGACGCTTGGCTATATTCTTGGGTATCAGCGATTCATCTCGGCCAAAGTTAATTTTGCAGATATGCAGGAACTGGAGGTGCTGTCTGGGGGTGGATAATTGCTAGCATAATGATTCAATTCGTTGCCTTTTCAATGGCGGAACTTTGCTCTAGTATGCCAACAGCTGTACACTCTCGTCGTTCATTCATATGCTAACAAAAGGGTGGGTTGTATTATGCTTCTGCTGTCCTTGCCCCCGAAGGATGGGGTCCTTTGGCTGCGGTACACTTTCAAAAATACCATCTCATCTAACAGCGTAGTGGATAACGGGCTGGAGCAATTTCCTTGGTCAAGTTACTGGACCTGCAAGTGTTGATTATTGTACGTTTTCTTTCTGCCATGTCGCCTAATCAACAGCGTGTGCCGCCATGATGTTGGCAGCCGGTGCAATGGCCAACCCCAATTATACTCCGCAGCACTGGCATACATATCTCTTGACCCTTCTTATTTTGATTACACATGCGTGCCTCGCCTCTCTGCATACTCGCTTTTTGGCCCGATTCAATGCTGTTGGTACTATCTTCAACATGATTTCTCTCGTCATTTTCCTCATCGTCGCCCCAGCAGCCAGTATCAATACACCCAAAACGCAACCATCGAGCGTTGTTTGGGGCACTCTATCGAATGGAACCGAATGGCCGGTTGGCTTTGCTGTTCTCATGTCGTTCCTTGGTGTCATTTGGACCATGAGTGGCTATGACGCTCCATTCCATCTAAGTGAAGAGTGCTCAAACGCTAATATCGCTTCTCCCCGAGCTATTGTCATGACTTCGACGCTCGGAGGCATTCTTGGCTGGTTCATTGTGCTTGTTATTGCCTATACCACGACTGATGCTGGCGCTGTTCTCAATTCTTCTGTTGGACAGCCTATGGGAACCTATCTTCTGCAAGTACTAGGTCAAAAGGGAGGTCTTGGGATTTTTTCGCTCGTTATAATAAGTTGTTATTTCATGGGGCAAGGTTGCATGGTTGCCAGTTCAAGAGTCATTTATGCTTATTCCCGAGACGGTGCCTTGCCTGGATCCAAACTCTGGGCCAAGGTTCATCCATGGACTCGAACTCCTGTCAATGCAGGTAGGACCGCATGAAGATTGAAGAAAGCTAACGATTAGTATGGTTTGATTGCCTGATTGGCGCGCTTCTCAATCTTCTGCAGTTTGCTGGTCCAGTCGCCATCGGAGCCGTTTTCTCTATTGGTGCCATTGCCCAATACATTGCATTCACGACTCCAGTAGCAATAAAGATTATTTTCGTACGCGGCAACTTCCGTCCCGGACCTTGGAACCTCGGCAGATATTCTCGATGGATCGGGTTTGGGGCTCTAGCTTGGGTGCTACTTATCGTCCCCGTTCTTTGTTTCCCGGCTGTCAAGGGCTCTGATCTGACACCACAACTTATGAACTGGACATGTTTGGTCTACGGTGGGCCGATGTTCTTGGCACTCGTCTGGTATGCAGTTGATGCGAGAAAATGGTTCAAAGGACCAAAGGTAATTTCCTTTCAGGGTATATGTGGGATCTGACTGTGAGATCAACGTCGAACATCGTATGCTTAATCGACCTGTACCTATAGATGCTAAACCCCTTGCGTCGTCGGACTCTCCGCCTGGGGGATCTTTTCACGAAAAGGAGACCGAAGCAATCACTTCGGAGAAAGTGGACTCCTAGACGATTTGTGAGACAAGTTTTTGGATTCGTTGGTGAAGTTTTAATACATTCTTTATTTGGTTTGATAAGTTGTTAATACATGATTACAGAGCGTATATATCCTGTAGGGAAATGGAGATGATACTCTTACAACGACACATCATTTTTTCTCTGCTACCTTACGTATGAGAAAATGCCTCAAATGCCCTGCGGATTTGTAGTTTGTAGATATAGGAAGCTTATTATTAGTGGCACGGAAAAACCTGGAGCGGGGGCCGAAGAAGCTGTAGCGAATTATGTGGTGATAGTGACGTGATCTTATCAATGCGGGGGCGAGGATTTGCGTACGCTAATTTATGCCGTTAGGGCCTCATCTCTTAATCATTCTCTTATTAACAAACCTTTTTACATATTAATTTGGTTTCAGGCAAGGAATGTGATGTGTGCAACGGTCGGTACGACCGTCGACCGGAAGCAGACACAATACGTGCAATACACAAAGAAGGGTCTCGACTCAGCCGAGTGTTTTGTTGCACGTGGATCATCCCGACCCGACGAGTTAGTTACCTTACCTTAGCAGTTACTTATCTACCTATCCCCGCCCCAATTCTCGAATTGTTGGCCAAAACCGGTTAAGTACATAAATAACACGAGAGCGGGTGAATACAAATACAACCTTCAAAGATAGTCTAGTCGTCCGAAGACATCGCTCAGCTATGGATGATAGCACAAGCACAAAGTCGCCGAAGACGAAGGATTCTTCTCAATTGGAAGAAGGAATTGAACCATCTGGAGCAGCGCCCAGAATTCTTTTTGCCCCTGATGTGATCGAGAGGCGACGCCAAAGAAGCGAAGAATTCCCCGCAACTTTGACTTTGAGTAGAACTCTCAGTCGTCAAAGGCGTTTTAGCAGTTATTCTACTGCTAGTGATGAAGAGGCCGCTAGATTGAAGAGGGTTGCCACAAGAACCATTGAGCCTCAAACCCGATTGCCAACAGGTTTTTCATCATTCAATCATCCCCGCTAATTTTGTTAGCCTATCGCACAGTGAGCATTCAAGTCACAGATACGGTCACACATGGCCTCGAAGCCAGTAAAGGTAACGTCAAAGATATCTCAGAGTTGGACTGGCACAAAATACCTCTTGACGAAGCACTTCGCCGATTGAGATGCAACGGATCGCAAGGTCTTGACACCAACCAAGCAGAGCGTCGCCTCAAACAGGACGGAAAGAACGTATTGTCACCTCCTCCAACTCATCGATTCCGAAAGATGTAACCTTCCACGTCGTCTTTGCTAATTGGCAGCCTCGGATACTTTTTTGGCGGATTCGGAGGCCTCCTGTTTATTGCAGGGATTATTTGTATTATTTGCTACAAGCCCCTCGGTGAACCCAGCCCAGACGCCTCGAATCTGGCTCTCGGTGTCCTTCTTTTCCTTGTGATCACAATTCAAGCTGCCTTCAATGCATGGCAAGATTGGGTAAGTTCTTCTGCTCTTTTCCACTCTAACCAGCCAGAGCAGTTCTCAGATAATGGCAAGCATTACTGGGATGATTCCTGCGGAAACCCTTGTCCTCCGAGATGGCCAACAACGAAGTATCCCTGCGTCAGATATAGTGGTTGGTGATATCATATACCTCAATCTTGGGAACAAATGCCCTGCCGATTTCCGTATAATGCAGTGTTCTGGTGACCTTAAATTCGATCGTAGTGTGCTCACCGGGGAAAGCGAACCTATCCAAGCGACACCTGAAATGACTGACGCAAACTTTATGGAGACTCGGAATATTGGAATGCAAGGCACCCATGTTGTCAGCGGTAATGGTGTTGGTCTCGTGATCCAAACTGGTGACACTACTGTATTTGGAAGAATTGCGAAACTATCTTCCAAAGAGAACAGCGGGCTTACTACACTTCAAAAGGTGAGATGTTTGGCCCGGTGTTGGCTGATTTTGAGGAAATTCTTCGATTTGTCATTATCATCGCCTGTATTGCCTTGAGTCTCGCAGTCCTAGTCGTTATTCTGTGGGCTGCCTGGATTCGCAATTCCTATCCTGGTTATCTCAGCACTTCGCAGCTTCTCATCGATACCATGAGCGTCCTGATCGCGGTCATCCCGGAAGGTCTTCCTGTCTCTGTCACACTCTCGCTTACAGTTATCGCCAAGGCAATGGGAAAGTGCAAAGTGCTCTGCAAATCTCTCAGCACAGTAGAAACGCTCGGTGCGGTTAATGTTCTATGCAGCGATAAAACGGGCACATTAACTCAAAATAAGATGTTTGTACAAAATTCCGCAATCCTCGACGAGGAATATTCCATGCCCGAGGCGCGAATTGCCATATTCAAAGGCCCAGAGGGCGCGAAAGGTGCTCTGGAACAACTTCATCTTATCGCCGGCTTATGCAACGCGGCCCAGTTTGACGCCAGCACTTTCGGCTTGCCTATCTCGGAGAGAAAAATCAATGGAGATGCCACCGATACAGCTATCCTCAGATTTGCAGAAGAACTAGGTGAAGTCAGTGACTTAACTAACAATTGGAAGCGCGAATTCGACTTGCCATTCAACAGCAAGAACAAATATATGGTATATCGCTTTGGCAATCCCTCTAATCGCAGATTCGCTTGTACAGGGTAGAAGCAGGAGAAAAGAACCGGTCCTATGTTCGATCTGCTCTAGGAGCGATGGAGGAACAATTTGATGATAACGATTTATTGCTGCTGAAGAAAGGTGCCCCCGATATTCTTCTACCTGGTTGTTCTTCGGCGTTGCAACCAGATGGGACTGTTGTTCCCTTGTCAGAGGATGTGCTGGCACGAATTATGCATCTCCAGGAAACATGGGCATCTAGAGGACAGAGAGTGTTATTACTTGCTCGAAAGATAATAAAAGCCGGTTCGGGAGAGATCCCTACTGATATGGGACCGGATCATGCCTTGTTTGGAGATAAAATGATGGAAATTGCGAAGAAAGATCTAACAGTCATTGGGATGGTTGGTATTGTGGTAAATTTCATTGTTGTGAGAAGCTTAAATCTCTAGGATCCACCTCGTGAAGATATTCCAGACGTTGTTCGTATCTGTCGGACTGCTGGTATTCGATTTTTTATGGTTACCGGGTAAGCTCCATGCCATGCATCGCTAAGTTCAGGGATTTTCCAAGTACAGCAGCTGCAATAGCTCGTCAATGTGGGATAATAAGAAATGACCAAGTGGACGATTTTTCAGATCTGAACCCGAATAATCCGATAAAGGAATATGATCCCGAAGATCCTCACAGAATCTGCAAGTCGATCGTATTATCTGGGAAGGATCTGACCGAAATGAAAGACCCGCAGTGGGATCAAGTATAACATCTGAGGCTTAATGAAATTGATGATAGTTATGTCAATATGAAGAAATTGTTTTCGCAAGGACCACACCTGAGCAGAAACTCCGCATCGTCACAGAGTTTCAGAAAAGGAAGAACGTTGTTGGAATGACTGTATTCTCTCTTCTCCCAACCGTGCTCACATGAAGGGTGATGGAGTGAACGACGCTCCGAGTCTGAAGGCTGCGGATATTGGTATTGCAATCGGTGGTGGCAGCGATGTTGCCATGGAAGCTGCAGACATGGTACTAAATGTCTTTTCGCCTGCTTACTTCAGGTGCTACTTGAGAACTTCTCCAGTATTGTGATCTGCATAGAATATGGCCGGCTTGTCTTCGACAACTTGAAAAAAGTAATTCTGTACCTCTTGCCTGCCGGTACATTTTCCGAACTTTGGCCAATCATGTTCAACGTTCTATTCGGTCTCCCTCAGCCCTTGTCTTCTATCCAAATGATCATCATCTCTATGGTCACCGATTGCGTTGCCAGTATGAGTCTCATCAAAGAGAAGCCCGAAGCAGATCTTCTTCTCCGCATGCCGCGCAAACCCGAGAAGGATCGTCTAGCAAATTCCAAGCTTCTGTTCCAAGCCTATTTCTTGGTCGGCTTACCTATGTTGGCGTGCGCGAATGCGATGGCGTTCCGAGTTTTTGAGAAAGCTGGGATTCCTTTCTCCAGCCTCTGGCTAAGTTTTGGCAACGTTCAAGTAAATGGCGTGCCAGTAGACCCCAACTACTTGCTGGATGTCCAGTATCAAGCACAGTCTACCTATTTCGTCACACTGGTTTTGATGCAGTGGGCGGACCTGCTCATGACTCGCACGAGGCACTTGTCGATTTTCCAGCAACCTCCCATCGGCCCGGCTACGACAAGGAATCTATATATTTTTGCAGCTATGGGATTTACTCTCTCAATCCTGGTGCTGTTTATATTTATCCCATTTTTCCAGAATATCTTTCATACACGATCCGTGAGCGTGGAATACTGGTTTATTCGTATATTCCGAGTAAGGTCGCCTCTAATCTTAGCTCTTGGATTTGGAGCTGGTCTGCTTACCATGGATGAAACACGTAAGTTTTTGGTTAGGAGGTATCCGAAAAGCATTTTGGCGAAAATTGCCTGGTAAATACTGTTCAAATCGTCGAGATCTCTTCAGTGTTATACAAAGTTGTCCAGTGTGTTTTTGGGAAGTTCGAAGCAACATAGATTCTGGAGTACCAACACGGAAACGTACAGACTTTCGTGAGCTTGTTAATAGATTGACCAATGTTTTATTTTTGCTATCTACCCACTAAAGCACTGAGAATTGAAGTACTACAGTCACCATCCGGTTGCAGTTGTCGTTGTCCATTTCTTCACGGAACTCGCAGGAGTCCACCATTCCTTGCTGGACGGGGTTGGTGTCCACCATTTCTCGGAAGATGAGGATGTCGACCATCCTGGACTCGAGCTCCACAATTGCTCACTTCTTGTTGTAGGGGTCCACCAGTTCTCCGTAGACGTCGTCGTCGGAGTCCACCACTCTTCCATAGTTGTCGTGGTCCATTTGTCTGTGGTCTCAGTTGTCCACCACTGCTCAGTTGTGGTAGTGGTTGGAGTGGTCCACTTCTCTGTAGTGGTCCACCATTGTTCCGTGGTAGTTGTAGTAGGTGTCCAACACTGCTCGGTGGTTTGCGTCCACGTTTCAGTCCAAGTCTCTGTCCAGGTCTCCGTCCATGTTTCGGTCCATGTTTCTGTCCATGTCTCTGTACAGGTTTCTGTCCACATGGCAGTTGAAGTGGTGGTCCAAGTTGCGGTGGTCCAAGCTTCGCAAGTGGTCGGCGTCCACCATTCTTGTGTGGTCGTGGTAGGAGTCCACCACTGCTGGCTAGTGGTAGTAGTTGTCGGCCACCACTGTTGGGTCGTCGAAGGCCACCATTGCTGTGTAGAGGTGGGATACCAAGATTCTGATGCCAGATACCCGCAGAAAAGTGGCTCTGGGTAAGGAAGTTGATAGCAGACCGTCCCAGGACCGCATTCCCGGTAAACCCAACCACTATAATCGCACGTCACGAAACCGGAGCCGCAACATTGCATTTCACCGATGGTGGAGCATGGTCCCTGGATGCTGCATTGACTGGAGGGAGAGGAAGGCCAAACAGATGGAACGGCCCAACTAGACGAACTGCTTGGAGCCGGTAATGCCGAAACAGAAGCTGCAACAACAATCAGACCGAGGGCTAGAGAGCGCATGTCGACAGAGGAAAATACTTGGGTTTATCGAGTGGCCTGGGATGGAGATGAGAATGGTAGTCGAGCGATGACAATGGCTCAAACAGTGGCATTGCTACGGTTTATATCGAATCTTGAGGAATGAACGGCTTGGCGTAGAGCTGGGCGAGTCGTGAAAAGGCGACGTCGGTTTGATTCTACTTTTAGTGTCATGCGGTGTTGTAACCATGTATTGATTGATATGAGTTCGAATGGAGAGATATCCTCTTCCTCTGGGCCGAGGACTGGAAATCCAGGCGAGATGTGTGAATGGAGTTACTGGGCGGGAATGGTTATTTTACAGATCTGGCATGGGCGCCGATTCTGACCCCTGATTTTCCGCTGAGAATTGGAACGATTTGCGATTCGGAGGTCGGTTGCGGACCAATCGCTGAATTGCCTCGAAGCTGGTTGCCAGTTGCTTGGCAAGTTCCATCCCGAGCCTGCCGAAGGTTGCCGAAAATATCTCAGTGATGACATCACATGCCACGGGAATGAGTTGGAGACATTCATAAACCGGCTCTCCTCGGTTACTCGCTCAGCAAGTTGCAAACTTTGGAAATAGATATACTGTTCTAAGTAATGTATTCGCAAACTACAGAATTATCAGGTCGGACTCTGGAAATATTGCAGAATTATGAATTGTAGAGCCACGGATCACACGAGTCTCTTAGCAGTATATGAAGTGTCGCTAATGCCAAAAATATCTATGTGCTAAAGACTCAAATCTGCGATATGAACGGTTGCTGAACTTTTAATTGCCGAAGAGCCACCCCCTACAGTTCCGCTCGCCGCAAAAACATTGCTGTCTGACTTTAACGCCCTTTTTCGTTTTGTAGTCGAAACATAATTCTTCATAAGGTCGAATAGGCCTTGAAGCGAATATTGCGAGATCATACACGCGATTGTCTCCGCTTCTTACCACGGTGTATATCGCCACATTCGGATTACAGGAATGATTAAAGAATCGCGAGACATTGCCGTAATGCATAGCGTCGACGCAGAACAAGTTTCCTGTTTCGTCTTGACCGTCCTCTTTGAAGAAATCCAAATCAAAAAGATACGTAATTCCCTGGTGAACGTTAGATAGCTCGAGATCTGAGATATTACCTTTCTATCATATTCTTCGCCTCGTTGCTCCGCTTCTGCTTCTGTGATGACTTCACCGACGTATCTGCAAATGAACATCCCTTTGGGTATCGGGCGACACGCACGTACGCCTACAGTGAGATTCACTGGCTAGGATCTAACCCCATCCTTTATTCTGTGTCTTGAATATTTCTAAAGGGATTCTGCGTCCACGTTGGACGACACGGTTCGGACAAGCCATACTACAATGACAATGATCATTACATTCGATGACAGCTAAGCCTGGAGGATGCTGAATCAATCCGTCTATGTCATAAGAGAACCTTTTTTCCTCGAATTCATAGTCGTCGAGACAATCGCATGCATTGGGGTTTGTCAGATCGCATTCATCATGGTCGCAAGTACATCCAGCACTGAAGTGGTCGTCGCGGACCGGGACACCTGGGCCAAAATGGTATTCTTCTATCCATTCAAATAGCAGAGGCGGACATGGTTCCGAGTCGACATCATTCACAACCCATACAGGAGGACCCTCGATCTCGTCTAATACGCGGCGAAAATGGGTATAGAGTTGCCGTGGGTGTTGGAGCTGTGAGCTCTGGGACTGGCGAGTTTGGCGAGTAAGGGTTGGGCTTTCCGTATCTTCACGTTCTTGTTCCTTCTCTTCATCGGACTATAGGTCAGCTTGCGCTATGCTTTCGGGAGTCTCACTTCAACCAATATTGGCGCCATGGATGATGCCTCCTGTTAGCAAATTCGATGGTAAAGGCACCTGTTGCGACGATGTTGATCCAAATGTCGTCTCTTTTGTCTGCTTGTAAGCCTTCTCTTCGTGCACACCCGGTACCTTCTCTAAGGGCGTTCCAACCATAACGTAAGTGTGGGATCTCGAATACAGTTCAGCTTCAGGTAATTGAACCGTTTGCTCTCGATCCTCAGCGACCTCCGTCTTCATCGAGCTTTTACTTTCCAAGGTCTGTTAGTTAGTATGAGAGCACATTTGGTCCAACCCGCGAAGAGCCAATTCCCTTCCCTCTCCCCCTTCCCCTTCCGCGTTTTCTGCCCGTGCCCCTTGCCACAGCTTTGGTAGTTCGAGTTGACTGAATCCCTTGATCTTGATTGCTTTCTTCTTCTCGTGTCCTTCGTTTTTGTAACTGTTTTTTCTTCCTATCCCACTCCCGTACCACTTCTATCGCTCCATCTTTGAGGTGCTCCAGAGGTTCCCAGCTGTCAAAGTTGGCTGAATACCCGAGCCAACGAACGAGAAAGACACGCTCATTGGGAATCGAGTAATCTTCATCCAAGATATGTGAGACTTCGTAGACTTCATCATCTGACATTGGCAAATAAAGGCAATGTACTAATGAGCCTCAGAGAACCGCCGCAATGTCTCGTTAAGAAGAAGCGCAATCAATTGCTCGACACTCCGTATCAAGTTGTTAGTTTCGCGAAACAAACAAAAATTGAGTCGGGTGGGGTTTGGGGTATTTGATAATCTCAGCGCGCGTTGACCCTTTATGCTTTTGTTTCAACTTGTGCCAGCGAACAGGAAATAACTTTGTAACTATTAACCTGCGGCTGCAAAGAAAGGGATTGTGGCAGAAACGCAAAGGAACGAGCATTGATTCAGCAGTCTTCCTTTACACAGAGGGCAAAGTCTTCAGCGTCCCTCTTCCTCAAAATTGAACTGCACACCAAGCAAGCATGGCTTCAACAAATGGTGCCAAGACTAAACCTCGCAATATCAAGAACCTGACCCTTCCTTCTCCTAAGCTGGCGTCCAAGCCAGCCTCAAGTGCAGCCGATGCACAAGTCCCTGGATCTCGTGCTTCTCACAACCTTTCCTCAATAGCTACAGAATCGGTCGATGAAACAATCAGACCTTATTCAATGGTTGGAGATTTAACCGAGCAAATGGCGACCCTCGAACTAGGCGTAGAGTTCAAATTGGATCTCCGTGCTGAAGACCTTAAAACCATTGAACGACTGGGTGCTGGGAATGGAGGGACAGTGAGTAAAGTAATGCATATTCCTACCAAGACGATCATGGCTAAAAAGGTAGGCAGCACTCGTCTTTGAACCGAGGCTAATTATAGGTTATTCACGTGGAGGCGAAAAAAGCTGTAAGGAAGCAAATTCTTAGAGAATTGCAAATTATGCACGATTGTAGTTCGCCATACATCGTCTCGTTCTATGGGGCTTTTATGGTTGACATGGAGATTTGCATGTGTATGGAGTACATGGATTGCGGGTAGGATTTTATTTCCTTCGGTTGTCTAATGCATCAGGAGTCTGGATCGGATTTCTAAATTAATTGGAGGACCCATACCCATTGATATCATGAGCAAGATTACACATGCTGTATAGCCATGAACGCGGTGGTGCTGATTGTAGGTTGTTTCTGGCTTGACGTACCTGTATTTGAACCACCAGATAATTCATCGAGATGTCAAACCTTCCAACATCCTTCTTTCTCACACAGGCGCGCTCAAGCTATGCGACTTTGGTGTTTCTGGTCAACTTATAAACTCCATCGCCGATACATTTGTGGGAACGAGCACATACATGTCCCCAGAGCGTATTCAGGGTTCTAGATATACGGTGAAAAGCGATGTGTGGAGCTTGGGAATCACGCTTCTCGAACTTGGAGCTGGACATGGTCCTTGGGGAAAGTTGACAACTCTAGTTACTTTGCTGACAATATAGTGGTGGAGGGGTTTTGGAATTATTGCAGCAGATTGTATATGAGCCTCCTCCTAGACTTCCCGAAGGAAGAGACTACCAAGGACTGGATAAGCTGCTTGAGAGATGTCTCGTCAAAGATCCAGACCTTCGACCCCGACCTGAAGAATTGATGGTTTATATCTTCGTACCTTCTAGCGCTAATAGGCAGAAAGATCCATTTGTTGTTGCTGCGGCGGAGAAGGAGGTTGACCTAGTAAAATGGGCTCAAGCATTTGTAATTCCAAAAAAATGAAGATGGATTGTAACATGGGGGCCATGCATGGATGAGGTATATTTATTTGAGCATAGATTTTGTATGGATACCGACATTGGAATGAAGACAAAGCATCGAATATTCACTATTTCAAGCACAACGCTTATATCTAACTTATAGATGAAAAGCCTGCCTCGTAAAGTGACTCAATCGTCACGATTCTTGTGTCGATCATATCGAGAATCAGCCCCTGCAAGACCACGACGATTGAGAATGGCCTCGCCTTTTCGCTTCAAGCTGCCCTTACCATCAGAGCAGCATCAGTCCACTCCCACTCCGAAGACTCAACTCACTGCCCGAAACTTTCTTTTACCCCGACGTACGCCAAGCACTCCATCGTCATCATCAATAACCTCCGAGTCCTTACCCTTTCCCGATGATATTGCCGACGCCGTTTCTGATGACGACGAATTTCCACGGAAAAGGCCAAGAAAATCTTCGACTGAGGAGCTTTCATCGGATGGGTATTCAGATCCTTCAGAGATTCGTAAGGTTACAGAATACAGGACTAGACCACCGCCGGTACTTCTTCCCTCGCAGACTATTGAATCACCGCCAATTGACTTCTCTCCGTCTCGCTCGAGGAAATTTCTACCAAATGGCCTTGCTGCTTATACAGCACAAATTATTCAAGAGTATGAAGCGCTATCTTCTGTAGCTGTCCCTCGAATTGACAAAGAGGAGATTGTGAAAGTGGATGACTCGCAATCACTTGATGGCGAAATCGGATGGATCTGTTCTATAAGATCAGATCAAGCGGACGTTGTGGTTGTATTTTTGAGTCGTAAAGGGCCACAAGGATCAAGAGGAGTTGGAAAAGGAGATTCAATATCAATATCGAACCCAATTAAGCTTGATGGGCTGTGGTTCTGTCCGAAGTGGCAGGTTGTCTAAAATTTGTATGGATAGGAATGCTAAATATGATACCGTACACCTGCACAATGCTAACAAAACGAATCCTGACTATCCATCAATTTGAGCATGTTGCTTCTTCTTTTCTCCGCAGTATTGTCAGATTTCTTATTAACATCCGCTGCATAATTCTCTTTGCCTCGTCCTCCAGAACCTCGATATGTAACGGCTCCACGACCTCGCGCTCCCCCCCACGCCTTTCTTTTGATAGTCTTTGATCCCATAACCTCCTTCATGACTTTCTTCCTCGTCGCCTGATCGTCTGCTTCAATTACAGAGACTGCCGTACGTTTTGTACGCATCGGTGAGGAAGAATTGTTCACAGCCTTGAAAGCAAACCGCGTAGTTGTTTCCGATACTGTTCTGGCAGCTCGCTTCTGAGCCGCTCGATCAATAAATCCCGTATACACTTTATCTGCCGTAAAACGCTCCGAAGGTTCGCCATCAAGATCTGAATCGGAGGCTTCAGAAAGGGAGAGATCTTCCGATATCACAGGTTGTTGTGAATCTTCAATCTGCGTCAATTCGTCAATAATAAGTCGATCTCTCTCATGACGAGGCAGGTCTCCACTATTCGTTGCAGGAACTTGTATCTCCGCACTTGTTGCGATATATTGATCGTGAGATTGCGATTGCGAATCACCAATCGGTATGCTATTTGATAGGGTTCGTGCTGCGAGTCCAACTTTACGATCTTCGATAATCTCAGTTTCTCCTAGAAAATCTGGCTCATCATCAAAGTTCATCGTTGTTGATGAAATTGCGTTGAAGAACGCCTCGGTCTTAGGATTCGCAGCTTAGCGTTAGATGAGCGTATTCACTTGAGTTACCAAGTTTCCCCAGAGCTTCGTCTTCGAGCATTCTCCTCTTCATTTCCTCTCGTTTCAGTTCCCATCGTCGTCGACGTTCTTCAGCATTATCATCATCATCTTCGCTATCCCAATCCCCCATCTCGAGAGCTCCTCCTCGCCGACGCCTCAGCCCACCATTCTGTAGATCATTCATCAGACCTTGTACGAACTTCTCGTCTTGTTCCAATTCCCTTTCCCTAAACATAAGATCGTTTCAAAGAGATTGTTTACATGTATAAACGGGCCACTTCACGCTCGTCGTTCTTCTTAACTTTGGTATCGTCGTCAATGAGACCGTCAACCACACCATCCATATTCTCATTTTCCGATTCATCACCACTACCCCAAGCTGCATAATCATCTTCACTCTCCTCGGCTTGTTCTTCAATGAACTCCTGGCGGGATTTCTTGAATTCCTCCGAACCTTCCAGCTGCCCATCATGAGCTTTGGCCTTTGATTTAGGCTTTCTCTTCAAAATTCTTCGAGCGACAGGAGTGCCCGAAGCCTCTGGTGGCGAAGCAATCCATGCATGATTGAGATCTAACTCGATTCGATCCGTGTCAAGACTAACTGCAGGAAATCCAATCGATTCATCACCCAAATCTGTAATGCTTTCTGCTGCTCTTTGACGCAGGATGTCCATATTGTTATGAGCTGACACTTCGTCAGATTCAACTGGGTCATTATCCATTGCTGTGGATACGAAGAACTGTGTCAATCCATTGACCATCTGAGTTGAAGGTTGCGATAGTTGATTATGTGGCGATGACGACTTTTGGGTGGGGACGAAGAATTGTGTAAGCGAATCTGCCTTAGGAGATCGAAATTCAGATAGTTCCTTGGTATTGGTAGTTTGTAATCCATTGCTTGTGGTGGTATTCGGAACAGTAGGTAAATCTTCTTCGTCGTCGGAAAAGATCTGGATGTTGCGATGTTTTCGACGTCCCTCGCGGGGACTTATCTCGTCCAATCGATCTTGCTCGTCCGTAGAATCAGCCATCTCATTATCCTCCATCTCAGTATCTTCAGCTTCTTCCCCAGCTTCTTCCTCTCCTTCATCCTCTTCATCCTCACTGCCCTCATCCTCTTCATCTGCATCGTTATCGTCTTCCTCAATATACTCCTCATCTTCACTTTCCTCACCTCCTTCCTCTTCTCTAATTCTTTTTGCCTCCTCTCTTGCCTCTTCAAGGAAATCTCTTTTTCCCACAATCTTGTCCGTATCAATTCCAAGGCTCTTCAACTCCGCCTTTCGCTCTTCCCTTTTCCTAGCAAGTTGGGCAGCAGCTTCTCTCGACAATACAGCATCCAACTCCTTCTGAGTCATTCGCCCGGGGGATTTGGGTTTTATTTGACTGGGAGATTTAACATTCGCCAGGAATTTAATTAAGGCCGTTTGTCGTATCCGTTTTCTTGCTGGGGTAGCTATGTTGGTAGGTAAATCGGGTTTCGGCGGAATGATTTCGACGTCAGAGTCAGAGTCACTGTCGGACCCCGGTTGAGAAACTGCGAATTGAACTTTCTTGGGGGTTGGATTTGGTGTCGGAGATTTAGGTTTTCGGGCAAACAAAGAAGCAAAGAGTTTTGAAGGAGATGGCAGCGAATCATCTGAATCCGAGGCATTCAAATCTGGTGTTGCGAAACGTTTTGGTGGAGCGACTGGGACGGTCTGAATTTTGTTGTTGTGGCTTCCAGACCCTGTTATTGGAGATTTGGGAGCCTCGCTGCTATCCTCCACTCCGGCCGACGGTTCGCAGACTTGGTTCGACGAAAATTGTTGGGTTGCAGTTGTCTCTTCGGTTGATTTTTGGAGATTGAAACCGAATTTGGCAAAGACGGAGTTCATGTCGATTTTCTTTGCAACTTTGATTTCCGGTCTGAGAACCATGTTGCGTGCCATTCGCTGAGTTTCACGATTCATCTCTTCCAGAGCCTTTTTGCTAGCCCTTCTTGCTTTTGGTTTGCGTTCAACTGGTGACTGAGAGCGACTGTAAGACGTAGCTACCGGGGAGAGAGAACGTTCAGAATTGGCTGATTCGGCCTCATCCTCCACCTTTCTATTTTTTTCTGCGACTTTGGCAGACAGTGCTTCGAGCCGAGCCTTACGGAAGTCAGCGAGAATTTTGTCTGTCAATGGCATATCATCATCCGAGTCGGAATCGTTGTTCTCTGGTGTCGGAGCTTTCTCAGTGTCAGACCCGTAATCGCTTGCTCCCGGGCTCTTCAATCGTCGATGAACGATGGATTCAGCAACTTGAACATCGTCTTCGTCATCGGAATCTACTACAATTCTCCTTTTGGGTTTATGCGACTTTTCAGGTTCCTCGTCGAAATCCTTCTCAGTAGGTTGAGAACTCAGCTGCAACCCTTCGTCGTCTTGTTCCTTGACTTCCTTCCGTCGGAAAAGACTTCTACCCAATCCAAACGATTCCCGAACTCGAGCAACAGGAGAATCACTTTGCGTCGGTTTCGTGGGTTGTGATGTATTGATTATATTGAACTCCTGAAGAATGGCATCTAAGTTGAATGGTTGGGATGTATCTTCCATGTCAGCCGACATCGTTGATGCCGGATTTAACGCTGAACGATTCGACGCTGAATTTCGCGACGCGATCGCGCCTAGTCAATAAAACACTGGGTTAGGTTAGGTTAGATATATTTAAATATTTACAGCCCCGACCAGTAACGTTGGGTATACTAAGTAAAACCGATTACCAACGGTAAATTTTGATCAGATCAACCCGTTGAACGGGTCGCTGCTAGCGATCCCAGCAGATCTGGGGCATCGGAATGTGGATAACACAAATGTACCGAGTCAGATGATATTTGTCTCGTGGGGACATCTCTCTATTCGATGACATGGTCATATGCTTTTGCCTCCTAGCCTTGTATGTCAGCAAGACAGAAGAAGGTTAAAGGAGGTGCATAAACTCAACGTCCCAACCCCGTACGGTTGAACTTTGAGAAACCTTAAGGTGCGTGTTGAACCTAATTGCAATCTGAAAGATTGTGTGTACGAGGAAAGAAAAAGAATTTGTATGGTAAATGTAGAATTGTATGTACGTACGAAAAAGTGACATCTAATATTTCCCTACAAACCCTCATGCTATGCCTACTAGAGAGAGTACCCTCACAAAGATCAAGAACCGAAACCGCCTTCTGAATGCATCATATCATATAGTTTTCTTAAACATGAGTTTCAAACCACTTTCATAGAAAATAAATATACATTTCAATCATCGAAATCTTTCAAGGTCGTCCAAGAATGCCACGAATGTAACTTCCAAGTTGACGGGCAGTGGGACGTTCAGCAGGTGCAGGATGGAGGCATAAAGCCAAGAGACGATTGATATAGCCGCTAGAGTCGCTAAGTACCTGGGGAGTCTTCAGAGTTGCAACTTTCGCAGGTGTCTTGCCGTTCTCAACAACGAACGTGGGATCTTCATGGTTGACTGGGAATGCCAAGATTCCATTACTGGCAAGCTCGAAGAGGATGCAGCCAACTGACCAGATGTCCACAGCTGCAGAGGGGGAATGCCGGTGCTCAGGAGCCCGATAGACATCGTCAGAAGTAGGGATATGAGTTTGGGGATCCTCAACGGTCGGTTGTGGAAGAAGGGCAGGTGCCAAACCCCAATCACAGATCTTCCATGTGAATTGTGGTTGACCGTAAGCGTTGGTACCATTTTGTTTTGCCAATACTATGAGTTAGTGTCGGATCAGTGAGGTTGACGTACCATTACGAGGTTTAAGATTTCGATGAGACCAGCCTAACTCATGGGCATAGGTCAGTCCATCGACAATTTCCAAAATGATAGTGAGAGTGTCCCGGTAGTCCAAATGAGTACCCGCAACACGATTTGCTTCTATGAATTGACTCAGGTCTCCGTAGCAAAGCTCGGTTTGGACAAAAACTTTAATCCCGGGCCATTGCTCTACCCATCGATCATAGACTTGAGCGATATTTGGATGATTTGAACGTGCGACGGCGTCAATGCATCTGACATCGAAGACTGAAGTTGGATCAGGAATGATCTCCTTGCACGCGGCTTCCTGCATATTAGCGACTTGTGTCGCGTGAAAGTTTACTTGATTATTGAACTTATGTCGGACTTTCCTTACTCTGGAAGCGCCGGTGCCGATTCTATCCAACCAGTAGAACTGGTCACTGTGATTCAGCGACATCATCCTTTCAAAAGCGTGTTGTTAAGACGATTTGATAAAAGTGAGCTTGTTGAGAGTTCGGACGCAAATGTTAGGGAACCGAAATTCGGAGGGAACTGCTTCGGGAGAGGGGACACCTTAAGTAGCTCGGAGAATTGAGAAAGGGGGAGGCGGGTAATTCATATCAAAAAAGAAAGTAGCACCCTACGTTGACGATTGGCGGGACGCGTCATCTTGCGACGGATGGGCAAATAAACTTCGAAATTCCAACCTTGTCGGCCCCAAACTTCGTGATTTGTCTTTAAGAGCCGCGAAATCCAAACTTTAAGTTCGAGGTGGCGGCAAATCAAGATGCGAGTTTCAAAACCTTAATGTCGCCCCCTCGAAACCCCGCCAAAACAGAATAAAACTGTGAAAATTTTCGACCAGCCTTTGGAAGGTTCTAGAGATCGCTCTCCTCGGATAATAGACTTCAATTTTATGTCTAATTCTAAAGCAATCAGGATGGGATCAGGGAAGTGCATTATGGCTATCGCAAAACTTCAAAGTTCATTCGAATATCAACTCTGTATATAGATCCTTGCATTCCGGAAGAACCCGACAGAGAAAAAGGCTGCATGACGCACAACCCTAGCATTCAACCTTGCCAGTGCGTGCAAGGGATGACGAACACACCCATATCCTTTAACTCCGCTCTGTGCCACTCCCCCTATCCCGCCGACGAAAAATTTGCACCATGTGCTTCAAGTCGCGCGTAATCATTTCGCCACCATAATGCTGATACCTTTTATCCGACCACGATAGTTCTATTCTTGTTGCCAAACAATACTCTTAACATGATTCACTAATCGTCCAATTTTGGGTCTGTCATTTGCATCCCTTTCCAAACACCATGAAATAACCTGATTGATTCTATACCGTCCACTCACCGGTCCGCCGAAATAATTATTTCCAACACATCTCATAATTAATGGATTATCGGGCCGTAATACTTCCGGCAAGTCTTTGTCTCCTTCTCCACAGTAGTACCTCCGTAGCGGATCTTCAGGGGATAACGCAAATCCACTTCCCGTGAAAGGAAATGCCATTTTGCCGCAAGCCAGTTCGTAGAGAATGCAACCTATTGACCATACATCGCCTTTTCGAGAACATATCCCGGAATATAGGAGTTCTGGTGCTACATAACCTGGTGAGCCTCGTTTTGTGAGAGAGATATTAGATCCAGGAGGGGGGAGAGTAGTATATTCGCCGGTCGGTGTGAGCGGAGGACTCGGAAGTCCGGATGGCACTACTGGGACTGAAGCAGGAAGTTTCAACGCAATTCCAAAATCGCTTAACTTCCAAGTTTTTGTTTTCGATGAATAGAGAACTGGAAGAGTGAGTAATTTGTCATTAAAGAGAACATACTGTTTTGAGGTTTTAGATCCCGGTGAGTAAAATTGAGATCGTGACATTTTTGAATGCCTTCCATGATGTTGCATGTTATTTCCCAGATTTCTCTTTCTGTGAAATAGCTTTCCTGATCGCAGTATTTCAGCCGTATCACGTCGGCCAGATTTGTATCGCAAAGTTCCATGAGAATGCAGTATTTGTCGAACATTGGATCCACTTCGTACCACCAGTTGTAAACTCTCACTATAAAGTCCGAATCTGCCATGCAA